>Ga0208968_1001393_pt1 | contig 13121 bp, 6 predicted proteins | sample RifOxyA3_FD_184031 | JGI IMG/M metagenome (GOLD analysis project Ga0208968, IMG submission 184031) | Groundwater microbial communities from Rifle, Colorado - Rifle Oxygen_injection A3 (SPAdes) | ecosystem: Environmental > Aquatic > Deep subsurface > Groundwater | place: Rifle, Colorado, United...
CCCCAAAACCCCAAAACCCCTTGAATATAATATTTAAAATAAAAAATAAAATTAATTAATTTAATTAAATAAAGTAAATAAATAAAATAAATAATTTTTAGATTAATCATCTAATTGAATAATTAAGGCTACTCCTCTTTTTATCCAATGTGATTATGGTAAATCAGACGGTAATCGTACAAACATAACAAAATTTGTTGAATGTCCGGTTGTTGATAATTACCCTTTTCTTTCTGTTGTTCTATATAATGGAGATGAATATCATGCAAATACTCTTATTTCTTCATTTCTTCATGGTCTCATCCATATTAAAGGTCATTTCACAAATAATACTTTTGTATCGCTTTAGGCTAAAACTTTTTTTTCATAACTCCATTTTGCTCCTTAAATATATCATCCAAAAACATTAATTCCATCTTAAGGAGCAGGAGGATTTTCATTTTAATAAATTGTAAAATCATAATTTAATTAATCAATTGGAATTTTTTTTTTCCTTGCATAATTTTGTAATGCACTCGTCAAAAATCCCTATGTAAAAAAAAATCTATTTATTAAATAAACATTTGGAATTCCTTTTTCTATCCATTCTTTAAAAAATAATATTCTTTATTTTAAATCAGAAATATAACTTCCCAATGGTTTTCTTGATGGATATGATTTTTTAATCCATAATAATGGAACTTTTCCATCAAATAATGATTTTGAACATTATTATAAATCTTTTGATAATAATACTAGTCCTTGAAATGCTTTTAATAAATTTTATAATGAACTTTTTATTATTTAAATTAAATTATTATATCTTATTAATTATTGAGTTAAAACTGTATTCATACTTTATTAATAAGTTACTGGATATTTTTGTTCGGCTGAAACTAAATCAAATTTTTCTGGAAAATCATTTTTAATTGAAATTGCTATTAATTTTATTTTTTCTTATGATGATGATTTATCACTTTTTGATCCTCCACATTATGCTTGTGTTAATAAAACATTGTTCAGAATCCAATTTGATTATCCGTTATCTTTTGTTATATTTGCATTCATATGGAATCCAAATATTTAGGGTTATGGATTTAATGGTAATGAATTGATATAATCCTTATATACTGAAATTTAATTTGAAGGTGCAGGAGAATAAAATATTCCAGAAGGTGAGAATTTATAATTTTAACTAAATATTTTTTAATTATAATAATCCATTAATATTGTTTTTATTAATCTTCTATCTTTATCATCTGTTACTCTTCCTCCAAAATTTCATTAACCTGTTAAATAAATTAAAGCATCAAAAGGAATTTTAACATATTAATCTAAAAACATTTATAATTGTCTTGCACTTATTCTTAAATCAGATTATGTAAAATCATATTAAATATTCCATCCTAGAGGACCAAATTTTCTTCTTTCCTAAATAACTGCATTAAAAAAAATTAACCCAAATAATAATTTTTTAAATTAAACATTTTTTTTACATCCATTAAAAAATGCTTAATCCTAAATTGGATCAGCTGCAAACGATTTTAACAAATTTGTCCTTAATCCTTTAGGTGGCTCATTTGTCATTTTTATTCCGTTTTGTAATATTGAAACTGGGAAACTTGGAGTAGGATATGATGTTAACCATAATCTAAATTATCTATGAACTGTTTTTGGTTACATTAAAATATCATCTCATAATTTTTATAACTAAGGAAGCCAACTTAATGCTAAATGACAATTTTGTAGCAAAACCCAATTTCCTTTTTGTTTTCCTTACTTTATTAATAATTCAGCTACTTATCCTTGACCTTGACCTAATGATACATAATTTCATACTTTTTTCTTAGTAGAAGCAAATTTCATTAAATTTTGAAAAGGATCTGAGCCTGGTGATAACACAAATATTAAAGGTGTTAAATTTGAAGAATCATTATATATTGCCGTTAAATCAAATTCTGGAGGTTAAATATATTTAGGTCCAATAATTTATGATATATAATTTTGAATTCATGGAATTAATTTATCTAATCTAATAATTCTAATAATTAATAATTTTTGAAAATTATCTAATTAAATCCAATTACCAGGTAAAGGTTAATTTTGTGGAATAGATGAATCGTAAATTTTTTTAAATTATTATATTCTTTTGACAAAATCAACTGAAATTCCTTTAAATTTATTTAGAAAATTTATTCTATTTATTTATCCCCACATTTTTTCTGAAACCCATTTTGCTGGTGGTGATCCATATTTTTAATCTAATGCAACTCCACCAGTTAATAAAAATCTTAATTCTTATTTATTTAATTTTTATTGTAATTCTTGTATTTTTAATGATAATAAAAATGAAAAAATAAATTTATCTTTTTCAAATAATGATCTGCAAACATTTGAATATAGCAAAAATAAAAAATGATTATTTAAATTTTATAATCTTGTTTAAATCACTTAAGATTTTTATGATAAAGTAATAGACTAAGAAAATAATTGCATAAAAAATAATAATGAATATTGATACATTGAAGAAATATTTGCTAAATCAGAAATTCAAAAAAATAATCCTGATGATTTTATAGCAACTGGTTTATATAAACTTCTATTTTAATCTATTTACTATTAAGTTTTTACGGCAATTTGTTGTTTTGTTACTATTTATTTTGATAATTGTTTTGAATTCTATAAAATTTATATCGCAGTTTAATCTCCTAAAATATCTTCTGTGTTTGCAATTGTTTATAAAATTTTGTCTTAACAATTTTTTAAATCTGCCTTATTTTTTGCATTTTAAATAATCTATTTTTATTTCTATTCTTATAATTCTGGCTTTTATAAAGCAACTATTTTACTTAATAATTGATCACTTAATCCTTAATAAGTAATCATAAAATTTAATAAACTTACTTTTGTAGTTAATTAAGGCATATAATGTGGATTTCTTAATTTTGTTGTAATATAAAATCTAAATTCAGGAGAATAATTTATTTGTTTTTAACCAAATTTAATAATATTCATTGATTGTCTTTTAATAATATTTTTCTAAAGTAAAGGTTATATTACTTGATCTACTTATTATCTATCATTTTATAATAAAACTGGGTTTCCAATTTAAATTCAATTTTATAATGTTCTTAAATAATTTGGATCATTAAATTTTATTATTTTTAATCTATTTTCTCTTTCCATACTTTTTATCCATTTATTTGCTTGTCCTTGAGGATCAATTGCCAATGACCATCTTTTAGAATTTTTTAAAATTATTGCGTTTTCGACACTAAAAATATCTGAAGGTAATCCATTTTGCAACCATGATCTTATTTTTACTTGATCTCCTAATCAATCTATGATTGAAAAATTTTATGTAGAAGGAATTTTAAATTAATTTCTTCATTTATTGATCCAAGATGAACATAATTTATTTCTAAATACAGACGTAAATGCACCACAATATGCAATTATTCCAGATGAAATTAAAATATCTCCAGTTAATAATCCAAAAACTTATTATAATTTTTTTGATGATTAAATCCATCTATCTTTTTATTATGATAATCCACTAATTAATTTTGTTGCTCTTTTTATTTTTTAACTTCATTATTTTTATTGTCTTTATAAATCTTATTTATTAGCCTATGTTTGAGCTAAATCTTGCTTTAATAAATCTAATTTATCTTAAACTTATTTTAATTACAGTTGTTTTATTTTTAATTTTTACTAAACAATATTTAATTAATCACTTGCTTTTTTATATGCAATTTTTTTTGGTTATACTTATAAATTAATATAAAAATAATTTTGAACTGCTAACACATATTTTGCTAAAGCAGAAGCAACTTAAGAAATATTTTTCAATTTTGCAACATTAAAATTTTATAATCCTGTAAATTTTTGCATATTTTTGACTTTTGATTATGTTAATATATTTTTCCATTTTGTTCTTAAATTATTCAAAAAATCAATATCTTGCATCATTCTTATAGCTGTTGGCCAATAATTAATTATTGTTTTTTGTGTATTTGGGTCTAATTTTTTTTATGGAGTTTAATCCATTAAAATTCATACTGCAGAAAGAACCATTAATAAATCTTTATGTGGGTTCGCTGTTCTTTTTACTTGTGCAATCTGTTGAGTTGTCAAAACATCCAAAGCGGATTCTGCTTATTTTAAAATTGGTAATGCTTTATTTAATTATGTTTTTCATTAATTATTTATTTATTAAGCTTTTAAACTTATTTATCTTACAACCGCTTATTATCCTGCTACTACATTTCTAACTTTATCTCATTATTATGTACTTTTACTTACAATTAACATTTTTTAACCTGTTTCTTTATTTGCAATTTATAATTTTGGCTTTAATTATATCAATACTTATTACATTTTTTTTACGGATTCCGATGTTTTTATTAATCATTTATATCCATTTTAATATCTATCTTTTAATTGTCTAACTTATTATCTTTTTGAATTTAACAGTCATTTAAAAATATTCATTAATTCAATATAAGATGAAGGTGTAATATAATAATGTCTTTTTAATTGTAACAAAAATTATTCTGCTTATTGCCTAACAGAAGTATGAAATATTTTTCACATTTCAACTCACAAATCTCGAATTTTATCTTACATTTAAACAGTTTTTAAAAATTTATTCGCAACTGAAGTTAATGCATCTTATGGCCAGTCAGAAAACCAATCTATTGTTCATCAATTAACTAATGAAGGATAATTTCTAATTTTTTCTCTAAATGATTAACCAATAGGAGAAAATCATAACATAATATGAAGATTCTTTTTTCATCTTTGAATAAAAAATGAAAATAATTGTGCAGGTGTACCGTCTGGAGCTTTTTTTTATAATTTTGCGACTGGTCTAACTAATTCTCAAACTTATGTTTTTTATTAAGGATTATATAAATTTGGTAATTATCATGTATTTAGTAAATTATTAATATCTTCTAAAAATAATTATAATTTAATTTGATTATCTGTAAATAAAAAAACTGTTTGTTATCCTTTTCCTCCTCATTTTTTTAATAATATTTTCATATCTTATCGCCATTAATTAAATCCATATAATTTTCTAATTTAAACTTGTTTAACTTAATAATCAGGAATTTTTGCTGCTAATCTTGATACTGATTGTCTTCCTGATCCTCCAACTCCAATTAATAATCCATTTCCTCCAGGTAATTTTAAAATTCTTGATACTCGAACTAAATGTATTATAGCAAAATCAAATAAAACTAATTACATTGGTTTGTCGGAAATTGAATTGTATTGTTACAAAGCTAATTATCATGCATTTTGCAATTTAGGAATTTATTTTATTTCTTAATAATTTCTTGTAACTGAACCAAAAGGAGATAAAATGTCAGTAAAAAGTAACTATCTAATTTAATTTAAAGTTTAAATTTTTTGATCTTTATCTAAATCTAAATGAACTCAAATAGCATCAAAACTAAAACCATATATTTTTTTAGTTGTTTATTTTAATGTTTGTAACATCTAAAGTCTATCCTAATCATTAATCAATCTATCAAAAAAAACTCTTAATATTTAATGTCCCCATAATCGAATCGCAACATCTTGTGAAGATATTAATTATTTAGAACACAATCATATTCCCATAATTACTTTTGCGAAATCTCTTAAATTAAAAGTATAATGCGATTTCATAGGAGTTGGAAGTAATTAAGCAGTAGATCTTTTATATACTTATAATGTTGAAGCAACTAATTTGGGAGTTAAATTAGAAATTTAAAATGGAAATTTATTAGTTGTAAAGAACCATTACAATATTTTTCAAAAAATTTTATTCATTGATGAATCATCAAAATTCGCAAATCCAATAATATTAAAATGTCTCTACAATCTTGGTGTTATATATGTTCTTCCTCCACCAGGTTATCCCATAGCAGCAATTAGTAAAGATTATATTATTGTTCTAAATGGATGTTTTGAATCTTTTCTATCATACCAACCTCCCTAATCAATAAATTGTCTAAGTAATTAAATTGGCGGTTGAGCACCATATTGTTATTTTTTTGGCATATTCATATCATCAATAAAAATTATTCCTTTTATTCCTAAAGGAGGTCCGTAAACATCTTTTCTTCTTCTTGTATCAAGTTTTCAATCTACATTATCCTAAATCATATTTTATTTAGTATTTGCTGTAAATGTAATTTCAATTATTTTATGTTTTTATTGATTTAATTTATTAAAAAGAACATCTTTTATATAAATTGTTTTTCCAGTTCCAGTTGGACCAACAAATAAAGAATAAATATTGTTTTCAATAAATAGTAATTGTAATTCGGAATATCTAATTGTATCTATCGTTGGAACAATAATTTACTATACCTAAATTTTCAATGGAATAGTAAAATCTTATTTTAATTGTAACCAATTTTTCCAATTTCCTGTTTTAAAATCAAAATAAAAATCATACATTAATCCTTAAGAAAATATTGAAGGAATAATTTTTTTTAATTTTTTATTATCACTTACTAAACTTCTAAAATATCCATCAAACATTTTTCGATTTACAGTATTAACAGTTGCGGCTATTCCCCATATATATGAAAAAATAAAAGCATGATCTATTCTCTATAAAACTGTTTTTCTTTATAAATCTTTTGTAAATTATTATCATTTTTATAATGGTTTCAAAATAATTTTTAACAAATTTAAAGTTGAAATTAATAAATTTTGGTCTTGAGTAGGTCAAACTTATTGATATTTAGATCTAATTATTTTAAATGATGGCTCAACAAACGATTAAATTAACGAATCGATTTATTGCAAATATTATTCTTTAATATTTTTTATTATCATTAATTTTCTCCATGATTAATATAAATATTTCCAACCCATTGATTTTGGTTCCATATATATCATTCCATTTCTTGAAACAGTTGCAGGTGATGCATCTTATAAATCCATTGGTTAAAATATCATATTCATGTTAGAAGTCATTTGAATAATTTAACCAGAAGATAATCATAATTTTTTATTATCATCTAAAACTGTGTTCATACTTTCAATCCAAACTGCATCAACAGGTCCTTCAAAAATAATCCATTTTCTAAATTGCATTGTTTCTGAATCTGCAAAATTTCTGAACCATGTTGCTAAAATTCCATCATTCCATTAATGAGATAATTCATCATGTACACCATAAAGCTAATTATTTGTAATTGCTTTTGGATTAATTCTTCAAATTTGTACTTTTTTTTAATTCATTAAATTTTTATCTGATAATTATCCTAATGTCTATGCTAATACTTTTAACGCTGTAGTTTTCCCAGAAAATGGTAATCCAACTACCATTAATCCATGTCTAACAATAATCATTTAATAAATTTGAATTATTTTTTATGTAAAATATTCTATTTAAATAAAATTATTTTTTTCTAATGAATTTTTCATGCATTATAAAAAGCTTGAATAATCAGGCGAAGGTAAAATTACATCAGGAAATAAATCAGATGTTATTGCTTTAAATAACGGAATATCGGGGGCTAAAAATTTAGCTAAATTAACATCATTAATAGCTCTTAACATTAATATTTGTTAATTTTATTAAGTAAATTTTCTTTTTAAATTTCCTGCAGCAATTAAAACAGAAAATACAGCTCTCATTCCATAATCATAATGTTTTTGAATTGATAATTGTTATGAACATAATTTATAAGTAGCTACAATTTTTCTTGCAAGATTTAATGCATCATAAAATCCAAATGAATATAATTTTATTTATGAAATCATCGTATAATCAGGAACCATCATTGCAACTGTTCTAAATAATGCTTTAAGATTATCTGGTAATTCAGATCTACCAGCATATCCTGGATTCATTGTAATAAATCAACTTCAAGTAAATCTTAATTTTAATTCAGTTTATTAAAATTTGAATACTTCTTTTTTAGCAATTAATGCAAGTTGAATAGTAAGTAATTGTTGTGCTATCACCGAAAGAACTTATAACTAAATTCTATTAAATTAATCAAAACAACTCCAAGCTCCACATGAAGCCAATCCTTTGAAAAATTTTGCCATGGACTGATAATCTAATTGATCAGATCAATTAAATACTATACATTTTCTTGCTAATGCTTTTGCTAAATCTTTTACTGTTTCTGTTTTACCAGTTCCTGCTGGTCCTTAAGGAGCTCCGCCATAATTTAAATGAACGGCACAACATAAAGTCCTATAACATCTATCAGTTAATGGTGTAATAATTAATCTTGAACTATTTCCTAAATATTAATAATTGTATTGTAATTGTGCATTAATAATTCTAACAAATGCAGAATCTTTTTATATATAATATCTTAACTAATAAATTTACTTGGGCAATCCAATCAAATTAAGATGGATCCGAAATATTATTTTACACTAAATTTCTTGTGACATCTCTTGCATGAACATCAAGAACAATTAAAGCTTATATTGTAAGTCGTACAACTGGATTCAATTGTCCTCTAACCATTTATACTATTGCTGTTAACTAATTAAATTACATTTTATTTTTGCTTTAATAAAAATTAATCAACTCCTTTTACTCCGCTTTTTTTCATTCCATTTTATCATTATTATGTCCAAAATATATTATTAGCACAAATTATAATCTAACCAGGCCAACATGATATCCATTTTGGCCTTTGCTTTTTAGGAAAGTCAACGATTCATTTTTGTAAAACTTATTTTAATGATGAAATCATAGAATCTTCAACTTATTGAAGCCACAATTATACATTTCCTTTTGAAAGAATTGGATCTACTATTTTATTAAATTAGATTTTTTAATTTTATTTAGAAAACATAGAATGTATTTTTTTTTATTAATCAAATTATAAAGCATTAATTCCTTAAAATCATTTTCATAAATGTTTTTGAACTCTCAAGGGTTATTTTGTTTAAGAAAGAATTTAAAGTAGTTATTAGTCAGATAAGAAAAAAAATCTGGGGAATTTTAATCTTTTTGTTTATAAATATTGTTTTAATCTTTTAGAAACTGATTATAATTTATGATTTCATTAAACAAGAATTTATTTAATTCCTTAAATTTGACTTATTACTTCAACTTTTTTATCGATTCAGATTTTATCCAGCAAATTTCTCCATGATTTATCTACTTACCTAAATTTAGTTCCTTAAAGAGGTAATTGCTGTAAAATATCTTAAGAATTAAAAACTGGTTAAAGATATAGCCAAACACTTTGAACTTTCATCCAAATATCTACAATTGATAGAGTTTATAACAACCATTTTTCCCATTTAATAATTCTTGGCTAAAATTATTTTGCGAATGGATGACCTTTCATGGTTTGAGTTTTAACAAGATGTTAATCAAGTAAAGTTTGAATTTCATCAACTGACTATCCAGTAACTATATATGTACCCGTATTTCTCCAAGGTTTTATTTAAAATGTCATATTTTTCCATTGTTATTACATTGTATTTAAAATTTTATAATTTACAAATTATTGTGTAGCCTATTAAGAAATTTATTCTAATTTATCTTTATGTTTAATAATATCTAATGATTGTAACATTTGATAAATTGTTTTCTTAAATTAAGTTTTATTAATATTTTGTTAAAGTAATTTGGAAACCATTTTCCAATGTCTTTATTGCATTCCAGGGTTTCAAAATCAATTAATAATAGGAATATATTTCTAAAATTACTAAATTTTATTTGAAATTTGAGCAGCTAAATGAGATGGTTTTGGGTAAATTTTTTAATATTTAATTTTAAAACTTAAAGCAACTCTATTCATTTATTTTCATTATCTTTAAATTTATTAAGGATTAAGATCAAAAATAATTGAAATATTTCTCCAATTATTTAAATTTTAATTTTGTTGAGAATAAAGATTCCAAAGCTATTAAAATGGTTTGATAATTTCTTAAGCTTGCAATAATTTTTGAAAATCGGTAGGAGGAAATCCCATTAATGTTTATTTAAAATTTAGAGTTTATACTTGTTATCTTGATTTATGCAATCTTTAATTAAGTCCAGAAATAATTTTCTAATTAGAAACTTTAGGTCTTTATTAATACATTTATTTAAATTTTTATAATTCCTAAGTGACTTAATCTAATAAAACAAATAATTAACTTCTTTGTTTGGTAAGATTTTTTTAAAATGCAAGTTTAGCATAGTTTTTTCTTGTTTAATTAGTTTATATTTATGATTAAATAATTCGATTATATGAATAAGTTCCAAAAACATTTTTAAATTAATCATCAGTAAATTTATATCTCGTGCTAAATACAAATTTTAGCCATTAAAGAATATCTTTGTATTATTAATTATTTTTCTATAATAATTAATTTTTGGCTTTATCAATGAAAACTTAAGTTTAAACAAGTTTTTGTTCTGAATCTAATTTTGCACTAACTTTTTATTTTATAATTTATATTTAATGAGACAAATTAAGACTTTTATCAAAAAGAATAGTTGCAGAAGATTTTAACAAAGAATCAATTCATGCATTTCATTTATCTCTTAATATTTTATTGATTTATCTGCAATCAATTAAAAATAAGTTCATATATAGATTACAAGGAAGTTATTATATCATTTGTTTTATAATATTTTAATATTTATTGATTTATTATAAATATTATTATCTAGTATGTTTTCAAGAATTAAATTTTTAAACTTTAATTTTTTATGAAAGTAAGAATGAATAAGGTTAATAAATATTAATAACTTTTTCAGCAACTTTTATATTTTATTAAATGATTTTTTTAATTTTAGTAGAAGAATTAATTATTAATTAATCTTAAGGTTGAATTTTCCATAAATAAGTTTTTTAGGTTTTTGCCATTGATCATTAGGGTCGTGAAATATTTTAACTTTGCTTAGCTAATTAAGAAATAATTTAAATAAGATTTTTTATGACTGAATTAATTTAGTCAGTAAAAATAATTTTTTAGTTTTAAGCTCCTAATTTTAAAATAATAAAATTATTTTAAATTGGTGTATCTCTATCATATTTTCTATTATATATTTATTTTTATTAAGGATATTTCGAATGTTAATATTTTGAAAAAATTTCAACATATTAAATTATAGATTGTGTAATTAATATTCTTACTTGATTAGACATTAAAGATCATACAGATTAAAGAAATTTTTTTGTTTGAATATTTTAAACATCAACTACTTATTATCTTAAAATTTCGACAGTATTATTAATCCATTAGGTAGAAATAATATTTTTTACATTTAACATAGTTGTTTTTTGCAAGTTAACAAAATCAGTAACTGAAATGAAATTCAAAAATTAGGGTAATTTAATTAATTTTAAGTCCTTATATTTATCCCAAAGATTAATTAACTTCTAATTTGAAGTATTAAATATATTAAGATTATCTCTCATATTCATTGCAGATGAGACAGCATTATTTCTCCATTATTATGAAGGTTATAATCCTATAAAAGGTTTAGATCCATAATCAATTGGAGGGTTAAATATTGAAGGTAATCCTAATCTTTATTTTTAAAGTGGATTTTTTAAAACATAATCTAAAATTGATTTTTTTCCAGATTAATAATATTAAAAATTAATTGTATTAAGCATGTTATTAATAAGTTACTGAATAACTTAATTTGATACAGAATGAAGATCAGATGGAATTTTGTATCAAATTCCTTAAATCCATTTAGAATTGATGGGTGCAATAGCTTAATCAGAGATCATATTTTAAATATACTATCTATATCTTCGATATGCATTTTTTCTTGCTTACAATTTTTGAATTAAAAGTTATTTCTGATTATTATTAAATACTTGATTAGTTATAAGATTATATTATTATTATTATCAACATGGTTAAATATAAGAAATAGAAAGTAAATTTAATCTTAATGCATTTTTTTATTACATAGGTAAATAACGAATAATTTGGCTTTAAGAATCAATAAAAAGTCCCCTTGACGCTAAAGTATAATTTGTAGCAATTTTATGAGATAAAGGGAAATAATTTCGAATAGAAGTAACTGGTGCAGCAATTGTTCTTGCATAAATGTCAATAATTGCAGGAAATCTAGGATCAACATATGGTGGTTTTTTAAAATTTTGCTTATATAAATTTTAAATTTTTGATTAGAAGAATGAAAATTAATGTTTAAGTTATTTTGGATCAGCTCCTGCACCCAACATATTACTATCAACGCTAACTTTAATTTTTGGCTTTTTAAATCTTCTTGTTGGGAAATTTTGTGCAGTCATAATACTTTTAATAAAAGAAGTTTAGTTTAAATCTTTTTTTTAGTGAGTTTTAGGATAAATTTTAGAAATTTAATTGTATTAAAATGTTTGATTTAATTTATTATTTTTTTATTTAATATTAGTAAAAAAATCATGTTATTTTGTTATTTATTTTTATTATTATTTTTATTATTTTTAGGTTTTTTATAAATCCATTAATCCTTTGACGGTTTGCTTAGTTTTATTTTTATCTTGAGTTTGCTTTATATTCGTAGTTTTAATAAATGAAACATTTTTATTAATTGATTTTAAAATTCCAAAAGGATGTAAATCAATTTAACAAGAAGAAGAATTAGAAAGAATTTATCCAACTATTGGAAAAATATTGTTTACACAATAATTAATAATATTTTTTTAAATTTTAGATTATTTAGAAAGAGAATTAATATTAAGTTTGACAGATGGACTAATAGATATATTTTTGGCGGAATTTTAGAATTAAATTTTATATTTTAAAGAATAATTTTTGAGAAATGCTTATGAAAGTTGAATGACATAAAATTTGGATTTTTAATTAGTAATTCATGCTGATCCAATTATTCCAAAAAAAGGTATGTTTACTGCTCTTCCAAATTAAAAAATTTGGCAAGATATTTCTTTAATTAAATGATTCCAAATAGATTGATAAGTTGCTTGACTAATTACAGATCCCACTTTAGTAGGCCCTTATTACATATTTCTAATAATATTACTTAGAAACACAAATTTAAAATATTTTTTAAAGTTCAACATATCCAAAAATGTTTGCTGATTTCATATAAATAATTTTTTTTATTATTTAAAAAATTTAAATTAATTAATTTAATTATTTTGTTAATAATTATGGGGTTTTGGGGTTTTGGGGTTTTGGGG
>Ga0208968_1001394_pt1 | contig 13113 bp, 8 predicted proteins | sample RifOxyA3_FD_184031 | JGI IMG/M metagenome (GOLD analysis project Ga0208968, IMG submission 184031) | Groundwater microbial communities from Rifle, Colorado - Rifle Oxygen_injection A3 (SPAdes) | ecosystem: Environmental > Aquatic > Deep subsurface > Groundwater | place: Rifle, Colorado, United...
CCCCAAAACCCCAAAACCCCAATTAAATTTAAATTAAATTTAAAAAAATTAAATTAAAATTAAAATTAAATTAGTTTAATAAAATAAATATTAATTTGTAATTTAACTAATTATCTAATTGGCAAAGTAAAGCTGTTCCTCTTAATGTCCAATAATCAACTGATTTTTCGCTTGCTAAATCTACTGCTAAAATAAAGTTTGTTGATTGTCCCGTGGTAGATAATACACCAAATCTCTAAGATGTTTTATAAAGAGGACATTGATAAGTATTTTATGGCGATGTATAATCTTATATTGGATTAAAATGAATAACTGGCATTTCTCAAAATATTTCATTTGGGTTTTGTTCTCTAATAATGTTCTTTTATTTCTCCCATCCTGCACCATCTAAATATAATCCATAAATATATACTCCATCTTAAGGATTTTATTCAATTTTATTCATTTCCTCCTATATTATAGTAAAACCAAAATTTAATCTATCTATTTATATTTGATATTTTCTTGCATGTGTTTGTAAAATACCGGTCATAAATCCTTGTGGGAAATAAAATCCTGATATCCAAAATCATTGTGGTTATCATTACACTAACCATTTTCGCATAAATTATACTCTTTTAATTAAATCTTCAAACCAAGAAGTCAAAGGTTTTAAAGACAAATAAGCTGCTTTTGCCCAAATTAAAGGGACTTCAACATTTTGAATTGACAAAAACATACTTTCATATTACTAAGACATTATAATAATACCTTTAATTGCTTTTTGTAAATTTGTCATAGAAGATTTCATTATTTTTAATAATTTATTAAATCTTTCAATTTACTGAACCAAAACTGTAGTTAATGATGAAATCAATCCAGTTTCTAAAACAGTAAAAAGTTTTTAATTTCCTGCTTGTACTTTTATTTAATCTGGTAATTTTGAAAGCAATGAATCTAATAATTAACATACATTCTATTATGGTGATTTTCCTGATGTAGAAGTTGCAATTTTTGGCATTATTGATAAAATTGTTTTAAACATATTAGATGTTTCATATGCTTGATAAGATAAATTTGCATTTTAATGCATACCAAATATTTAAGGAGGATCAATTAATTTAATTTGATCTATAGATTTTTTAAATTATTCAAGTTTTTGAACTTTTGGAACTCAATAAAACTTAGATTAACTAAAATAATAATCTTATTTGAATATATTTTCATTATAAAATATTTTTAACATACTTAATAAACATCTTCTATCCCAATCATCTGTTACTCTTCCTCCATAATTTATTTGACCTGTTACATAATTCATTGCTTACCATGGAACTTATTCTGATTCATCTAAAAATAATTTTAATATTGTCATTGAAGTATCTAAATCACTATCATTAAATTAATATCTTATATTAAATCCTAATGGTCCAAATTTTCTTCTTTAAGAAATTAAAGAATGGAAAAAGCTTAATCCATATAATAATTGCACCCATTGTTTTGGTTTTTTTCAATTTTAAAGAAATTCTTCATTTAGTTAAGCATATGATTTTTTTAAATTTGCTCTCATTCCTCTTGGAGGTTATGTTGATAGTTTTAATCCATTTTGTAAAACTGTTGCTGGGAAAAAATCTGCAGGCATTGATGTTAAAAATAATCTAAAATCTTTATTTATTGTTTGTTTTTCATCTTTAAAATTATCTACAATTATTTCCAAATCTTTCATCCATGATTTTCATAAATGACAATTTTGTAAAAATACCCACTCTCCTTTTTATTTACCTGCAATTATGCTTCTCTAAGCATTTGGTCCTTGTTTTTGTCCTAATGAAATTTTTGTTAATCTATTTGAATACCCTTTTTATTTTCCAAATTTTTAAAGAGCTACTGTTGGATCTGCACCTTGAGACAATATAAAAATTATTGGAGTAATTTAATCAGAATCATTATATAATTCCTCCATTGAAGTTGATGTGTTTTAAATAAAGAATTTTCCTACTTATTTTTATATATATTTTGTAATTCCCATTAATAATTTTTCAGGTCTCCATGCTTTTAATATCATTAATTTTTGAAAAGAACTTCATTAGTTCCATTAATCAGGTAACGGTTCATTCTACGGTTAATTTTTTTAAAATATTTCAATCCATTTTTAAGTATTTTTTAATATGTGATCTCATATTCCACCATATTATTAAGATAATTAATCATTTAATGTTTGAAGTAAATTCCATGAATCATTTGATATTCTTTATTCTCAAGGATTTTATATTGGTTTTTTTCCTTTATATGAAGCAACTCCTCTTATAAAATAGTTCCATTATTATTATTTAATTGATTTTTCAAATATTTTTATTTTTATTACTATCATAAATGAAAAAATAGTTTTATGTGCTTGAAATAATCCTCTTGAAACATTTCCATAAGTAAATTGAGTAATATTTTATTTTAAAATTAATTATCTTTCTTCAAATGTTTATTTCTTTGGACTTTTTTATATTGAAATATTAAATAATTTCTTAATATAATCTAAAGAATATTGATACATTGGATCCATACCTACTAAATCTGATATTACAAAATATACGATTGATCCTCTTTGTGCTATTGTTCTATATTGATTTCTCGCTTCTTAAATTTATTATTAAATTTTTGCACTTTCTTATATTCTTATTGTAATTTCTGCAGATGTTTTTTTTGAACTTTATAAAGTATTTATCAAATCATCACTATCCAAAATTTGTTCAAGAGTTGAATTTGTTAATAATTTTAAAATTCTATTTTCAATTTATTTTAATTATTTTTTATCAGCAGATAATTTTACGGTTATTTGATCTCTTTTTTCTTAAACTTATGGCTTTTCATGTAACATAACATCAATTAATAATTGATCTTATAAACCTTTAAATGTAACTGTAAAATTAATTAATGTAACACTAATTCATACTTAAGGTAAATAATGAGGATTAGATAATTTTGTTGTCATATAAAATCTAAATGAAGATTAATATTAAACATCTTTATTATCGATATGTAAAAATTTAATACCAGTTGTATTTTAATTTAATTGTTTTTGAAGCAAAGGATCAATGCTTGGATCTATAGTTTATTAAATATCTTAAACTAAAACTGGTTTTCCTATTCTAATTCAATTTCAAAGATTTCTTATAAAATCTTTTGTAGAAAATTTTAATATTTTTAAATCAGATTTTTTTTCTAAATTTTTAATCCATTTATTTGCTTGCTACTAAGGATCAATCATTAATGGCCATCTTTTTCAATTCATTGCTATTATAGCATTTTATATTGATACATTATCAGTTGGAAGGCCTAAATTTAGCCATTATCTTATTACTATTGCATCACCCATTAATTTTATTAATTTATATCCTTATATTAAAGGAATATTCATGGTTTTTAAATCTTATGTCCAATCATTGATCATCTATTATCTATATTTTCCAGTAAACGGACCTAAATAAGAAATGAATGCTGCAGATAAATAAACGGATCCAACCAATTTAAATGATTATTACTATATTTATTTTGCAGTTTTTTACCATCTAATTCCTTCGTCAGCCAATAATACAGTTAATTTTTAAGCACGAGATAGTCTATTTTGCGTTTGTTCTATTTAAGCTTAAATTTTTTTTTTTTAATTTTATAGAATTAATTTATCTTATCGTAATTTATTTAATTTATTTGTAATTTATTCATATTATTTTCTGATTGAATCTAGTTAATTATTTGCAAGTTTTAATTTCGCGTTCTCTTATTAATATCTTTTCTTTTTTGGTTCAACTTTTTTAACAACATCATATAAATTTACCATTGATTTAAACCAAATTCAAATTGATTTTGCAGCCATGCTTTTTTTCCCTATTTAATGAGGATCTAAATCTGGTTTTGAAGTATAATTTACTTTTATTTTTTTAATTATATTTTAACTAATTGCTCCAACTTTTTCTGAAAATCCCAATAATCTTTCTTTAAATGAACTAGAATCTGATAATACAACTCTAACATTTGGCCAATCTTGCTTTTACCCAAGAAGTAACATTACTCCTTAAAATAAAAATGCTACCTAAGGTGGAGGAACATTAAAAGTTTTAATTTATTGAATTGCTTTTTTATCTAATCTTTAGACTTCAAGTTTAGCGGCATCTAATTCTGGTTTTAAAGCATTTAATTAAAATTCAGCTTCCTCTTTAATTTTCTGAGCATCTTTTTGTTTTTATTAAACAATTACTGCCTTTTGAGAAACTTATTTTTATTTTTAATCTGCTATTTTTTAATCTTAAGCAACTTTTTTTGCGGCAACTGTTACTTTTTAGCTTTTTTAAATAAGTTTTGGTTGTAAATCTACTAATTTAATTTTTAATTAACCAATATTTTTATTCGTATTTTGTAATGTTTTTAATCCACCTGTTAATCTTGCTCTATTATTTGCAAATTCTTATCTTTTTATTGTTAATGTTTGCATATACAATTGGATCATATCTAAAAATGATTTTGGAGTTATATAAACTTTTCTTCGTAATTAATTGTAAAATTTTTAACTTATTTTTTCAACGGCTGAATGAATTTTTGGGCATTATGTTGATAAATTTTTTCGCACTTATTAATTAGGTAACTAAACTTACTATAAAAATCTAAATCCTACTGATAATAAAGCTTAATTTGGCCATCTTGAAAACCAATTAAGTGTTCAACAATTAATTAAAGATGGGAATTTTCTTCATCTTATTCTTAAATTATTTCCAACTGGCGACATTCATAAAGCAATATGAAGATTATCTCTTACTCTTTATATAAATGTATAATACCTTGATGCTAATGATTAACTTTTTTTTAATTAGGTAACAACTGGAATCATATTTGACATTATTTTATCCATTTATTAAGTAGTAAATAAATTAGAAATTTAACCAGTATTTAATAAATTATTAATATCTTAAAGAAAAGATTATAAAATAATTTGATTATCTGTTATTCAAAATCAGCATAATTTTCCTTAAACTCCAGTAAAATTCATAATTTATTTTATAAATTAATGAAAATGATCAATACTATAATCTTTTTTAAGTTAAATTTGCTTGAATTGCTATTTTAGCATAAAAGATGAAAATTTAGTTAATACTTGCTTACCCGATCCTCCAACTCCAATTAACATCACATTTCCACGAGGCTATCTTAATATTCTTGAAATTCTTAATATATGTTACATTGCATAATCAAAAAAAACTAATTTTAATTTTGAAATTCCTGGGACAAAATTATATTATTACAGTTGATTTGTTAAAACTTTTGATAATTTATTTAAATCTTTTATTTATTAATAATATTTTACAGGAGCTTCAAGTTTCATTAAGTCTCCAAAATTAATTTTCTAATTTACAAAAATATCATCATGTTCCCATGTTATTCTTAAAAATTTTGTTAAATAATTTCAAACTAAAATAGTAAATTGCTTCTTATCTTATTAATTTATTAATCTATCATGAAATACTCTTCAGGATTAATGAATCCATAATTTTGCGATAGTATCAATATTTGGAACTGAAATTGGTTTAGTCATCATTATTCCCTAAATAACTTTAGCAACATCTCTTAAGTTAAAAGTGTAATGAAATTTATTAGGTGTAGGTCTTAATTAATCAGCTATTCTATGATATAGTTAAATTGTTGCTGTTACTACTTAACCGGAAATTTGTACTATTTGCTCGGTGTAACCGATTTTCAAAAATTATACTAAAATTGATCAAAAAATTTTATTTAATATTAATTTTGGAGTTTCAGGCATATTTAATAAATTAAATCTTCTAGTAAATCTTATTGTTAATTAATTTCTCCCGCCACCAGGAAATCCTCCGATTCAAATAAGCGAAGTATCTTATACTTACTTCCAAAATAATTTTTGTCTATCATAAATTCCATGTTTATCAACTAAAAATCTGAGTAATTAAATTGGAGGAGACGCTCCATAAGTTTCTACCTATGGCATGTTTACATCATCAATCATTATTCAAATTTTTTTATTAATAGGTGCTCCAAATAATGTTTTTCTTTTTTTTAGTAATTTTTCTTAAATAGAAATTTGAGTTTTATACGATGAACTCTATGCACTAAAATTAATAAAAATTGGAATAATATTTTTTGTTTATTGCATATTACTTAATAAATGTTGAACTACACAAGATTTTCCTACTCCAGTTATTCCTGTTAAAAATGAATTTTTTTATTTCATTAATAAATTTTATAATAAATATTATATCCTTATAGATTCAGTAGTAGGAACCATTAATTGGAAAAAAGGAACATCTTTATCAAAAACAAATGGTGGAACAATTTAATTCCAATTGCAAAACGAAATGTTTTTTTTTGGATCTAAAAAATAATCGTAAACAGATTGTGATGGAGGTAATTATGCTGTTTAAAATAAGTTTCGTACCAAAAAATCAAATTGATTTCTTGTTCCTTATGATATAGATCCTCCTACTCCCCAAGTATATGAAAATCAAAATATTTTTAATATTTGTCTTTTTCTATCTGTTTTTTATCCTATTAAAAATTAATTATTTAATAATGATTAAAGAAAATTTCAAATATTTTGCACCATCTATAGATCTAAAGTTTTAATAGGTTAATTCATATTTATTCTAATTTTTTGGATTCCTTTATCTATTCAAGATTAAAACAAAAAAATTAAATATTATTTAATTTATTAATCAATTAATGGTTAGATTTTAGAAAATTTCGTTATCCAATTATTAAAAAATGGTCTCCATCCTAAATTTTCATAAGACATATATACCATACCAAGTCTACTTACAGTAGCTGGTGAAGCTACTGCTAGATCTAATACTTCAAATATCATTCTCATTTGATTTCTTAATTTAATTCTTTGACCATTAGAAAGTCATAACATCATTGAATCATCTAGTACAGTATTCATATTTTAAATCCATAATGCATCAACAGGTCCATCAAATACAGTCCATAATTTATCATCTCCTTATTTCATTGAATTTTATCTTATAATTTTAGAAGCTAATCCATCATGCCATTATTGAGTATTTAAATTTACATTTCCATATAATTAATCCATTGAAATTGATTTTGGATTTAAAATTTAATATTATATTTTTTGATATCTTTAATCAGGAGATTTTGCTTATCTTAATGCAGTAATTGCTTTTGCCAATGTTTGAAATCATGTAGTTTTTCCTGATCCTGAACCTCCAACAAGAGTAATTCCATATCTTATATTTCAAATATCAAAAAACTGAATTACTTTATTAATAAATTCGGGTATTGGAGTATAATTTTAAGAAATTAATGTTTTTTATACTTGTTTTTTAAGTTATTATTATTAAACAGTAGGAATAATTAACGAAGGAAATAAATCTTTAATTAAAGCATTAAATAATGGTAAATCATCTTTTACAAATTTAGGAAGATTTGAATCTCTCATTGCTTTTAAAAGAACAATATCTTAATCTAAGTTTGGTTCAGCTCTTTTTAAACTTCCTGCCATAACAAGAACAGATTTTACAGCCCGCATTCCAAAGTCATAATGATCTTGTTGTGATAATTGTTCTGAAGATAATTTATATAATTTAACCATTTTTTTAGATAATGGTTTTGCATTATTAAATCCTTAAGCAAAAAGCATTATTTATGCAATTAGTTGGTAATCTGGAATCATCATTGCGACTGGTCTAAATAATATTTTTAAATTATCTGGTAATTATGTTCTTCCGGCATATCCAGGATTCATTGTTATAAATATACCTCATGTGCTCTTAATATCAAATTATTTTTAATTTGCAAAAATTCATCTTTTTGAATTTTTTAATAATGATGTTCTTATTGTCGATATTAACGATGCTATTACAGAAAGTACTTCAACATTTATTCTGTTAAATTAATCTAATCATGACCATGCTCCTTGCTAAGCTAAACCTGAAAATAATCTTGTAATCATTTTATAATCAATTTGTTAACTTCAATTATATACTATTCAAAGCATTGCTAAGCATTTTGCAATATCTTTTGTAGATTATGTTTTTCCAGTTCCTGCAGGACCTAAATTAAAATACCTTGTGGATTTGCTCCTAATTTAATATTTAATGCTGTTGTTATTGTTATCCAACATCTATCGGTTAATGGTGTTATAACTAATCTCGAAGTTGCTCCTTAATATTAATATCCATATTATATTCTTGCACTAATTTGGCGTGCAAATCATTGAGATTGAGATTATTATTCTTACCAATAAAATCTTAATTGTTTTTGCCAATTAAAATCAGAAAGAGAACCTACATTAAGCAATGCTAAATTTTCTATAATATCTCTTGCATGAACATCAGTAGTCATTAATGCATTAATAATTTTTCTTTTAATAGGATTTAAATTGCTTCTAATAAGTTAGGTTAAATGCTTTAATTGAGAAATATTAATTTAAAACCATTAGTATAACGAATTTGGATTTTGATTCATTTATGATATTGAATTTTCTGTACCAGAACACCAAGTAATTTGTGCAACTGTAGCAACTATTTGCCCTGGATGCTATAATACCCAATCTTTTCTATCTGCTTTTTAATATTAAATTAATCCAGTTTTCATTAATTTTGCTAAGCTTTATCTCATTGAATTCTAAACTAAATCAAGCCATTTTTATACTCCTTAATTTCTGATTTTAACTATTCTAATTGGAACTTTTTATCCTTAATTAGAATACATTGCAAGAATATCTGTTTAAACAATTTCCAATCTTACTAAATTATCAAATCATTTTTTTAAATTTTGTTGAATTACTTCATATTTAGTGGAATTTGCAAGAATTTATATTAATTAATCATTTGATAAGAAATAAAATCTAGGAAATTATGTTCTTTTTGTTTATAAAAAATCTTATAATTGTTTTCTAATTTAATCAAGAGTTCGATTATGTCTTTTTAAAGTATCAAATAAATTTATTATACCTTTAATCAGTTTAATTGCATTTGGCATTTTATTAGTTTTAACCATTAATCCTTTAAAATATTTATCAATTATTTAAAATTTTGAAGCTTATTGAGGCAATTTTTTACGAATATCAGGAGCATTAAATATATTTTATAAATAAATCCATTATCTTTGTGTTGAAATCCATTATTATAGAATAGCTTGAAGGGAAAGAAATGTAGTTCTCCATTGATCGGCTATTCCTTGTAGTCTTTTTATATATTTAGATCCAAGAATAGTGTTTATATTCGCCAAAGATTAATCTAATATATTCATAATAAGATCAATTTCATCTAAAAGATACATATCTTTATATTTATACTATTTTGTTGTTAAATCAATTTTTTTCCATTGTTATTAAATTTAAGTTAATTTTTGTTTTAGTAATGCTTATTGTGAAGCGGTTATTGCAATTTTTTGAATTTATTATGTATAATCTGTAGCTCCCATTTAAATTAGAGCTTGTAAATTAAAGCTTTGATCAGTAACATCAATTTATGTATTTAAAAGCTAATTAATTTATTCCCAATGATGATTTTCTAAATTTTAATTTCTTAATGATATTACAATAGGCATTGCTTTTTTAAAAGTATCAATTTTAGTTTTCAATTATGTTGAAACTTAATTAGGGGGAAGATCTCTATCTACTCTATATGCAATTTTTGAATAATATTATGCTTTTTGAGTTATTTATTTTGGCATTATGCTTGCTAATGGTAATGTAATCCAAAGATTTGTTAATTAAGTCCATTATTTTAATGCTCTCCAAAGATCTACTCTTAAACTAAGCAATTATTTAAGTTCTTACACTTCATTAAATTCAATTATATCAGTTCCTAATACAAGCTAGTATCCTCTATATTTTTAAGATAATTAGGCGAATGATTTGAATTTTTTATCAAGAGCTTAGACCTATTCAATTACAACAGTAATTTATTTTTGCTTTTTGATATATTATTCTTTAGTTCATTATTATTTTAAATTTTCAACATCTTTTTTAAGTTTTGGAATAAGTTATTTTGTTAAAGTTTATTTAAATTTTTATAAATTTTTATCTTGTTAATCAGTTACTCTAGTAATAACTTTATTTAATTGGTTAATTTGCTGATTTGAATCAGTATGATTTGATTTATCTTATTTTCTTACTTTTAAATTGTATGATGACATAATTTAATACATTTGTCCATGCTAATCTATTCTATCTTTGACTTTTTGGTAATTTTATGTAACATAAGATAATGTAGAATTTTGCTTGACAAAAGATTATACAGAATTAACATTAATTTAAAGGGCTTATTTTTGAACATAAATCCATTATTTAATCTGATTTAAATTTTATCTTAATTGTTTGTTATAGTATTATTATATACATTTTATTCAGTTTTATGGAGATGGTAATATTTATTTTCTTGTTTTTGTTCAATCAATTCTAAAAATACCTGCATTTGCATTCTTTGGTAATTTTTTTAAAAACATATTTTTATGATATTGAAATAATTGAAAACTTCTGATAAGAACAGTCTATGGATGTTTAACATATTAGGAAAATAATTTTTAATATTTAATTTGATTATAATTCCAAAATATTTGAAGGAATTTATGCATATATTTTTTGAACAAGTTTGATTTTTAATATGCCAATTCTAAAACTTATTTGATATCTTTATTAGAATTATTATATTAAGAACTATTTCAAATTCAATCTTTAATAGAAACAAATTAGCTTTCTAATTATTAGAAATCAGTTCCCTAAGACATATCATCCCATTATTATAATACATTTGCATATTGATACATTTATTTATGTTTACTCCATCTTTAAAAGAGATTTAAAGATTATAATCCAAGTTTTAATGATTAAGTAATAACATTATAATATTCTTATTTAGAAGGTTAAAATTTAATCCAAATTTATTAAATATTTTAAACTCTTAGTGAAGTTAATTTTTTATATTAGGGAATTAAAATTTGAGGAGAAAATTTTTATTTTTATTTTTTTAAATTTTGATTTTTATCCGGACTTTTTTTAATATTTTATATTTGACCTTTCGATTAGGGACTTCCTTTTAAAGAAAAAGATGATTATTGAGTATATTAAACATGACAATTAAAATCAAATTATTTTGCCTTTGATTGATTATCAAAAAATTATTATACTTAAATTTATTTAATATTTTATTTTTTTATTTAGATTAATGGGTCAAATTTTCATTCAATAACAAATGTAGGTTATGTACTTTGCGATTTTTTTGCAACATCTGGAAGTACATTAATTTAAAGATTATTCGATTAATTTAAAAAGTGTAATTTTGTGATTGTTTCATTAACTGATTTAAGAAAAATATTAGATAAAGATTACTAAGCTAAAAAATCTACTAAATATCCAAATTTAAGGAATCTAGATCATTATTTTCTAAGAGCAGATCTATGACCATATGACATATTTTATGGGAATCCTAAATTTTCAAAAGCAGAATTTGTAAATCCTTTTTTAATTTGCTAATCTAATACTTGTCCTCCTTTAGGTTATTATTACAAATTTTTTTAATTTATAATTTTAGTTCTTAATTTAGATAATACCTTGGAAATTGAAAATCTAAAATTTTATCTTGCTTTTTATGAATAATCTTTAATTTTTTATGAAACAAAATTTCTAATTTTTAATTGTGCTGCTTTAAATTATTAAATTGATAAAGGCTATGCTTGAGTAGTTATATCAATAAATTTAAGTTTACTCATTTAAACCATAATATTTCTATGAGCTAGTAGATGCTCTCTGAATTAATCATCAAGAATAAACAATTTATCTTATAATTGATCGGAAAATAATTTTCTTTTGGCTCTAATAATATTTTTTCTCCAAACTTTGACAATTTTCCATCTTCTAAATTTTTAAAAGAATTGAATTCTTTTAATTCTATTATAATAATCTCTTTCTTTTAGCCAATCTCCCAAAGATTAGAAATGCTTAGGGACATCATCAATAAATAATGAAATTCCTTTACAACTTAAAGTATAATGTTTAGCAACATTTCTTTTTTTAAATTTAGTAATTTAAAGATCATAAGGATTAGAGCTCATTTGATTAAGGTATATGAATTAATTAGCTGCAGAATCTTTATTTTATAAAAGCATATCAATATAAGTATCTATATTAGTCCATCCTTGCATTTTTTATTATTTAATTTCTTTTTAATTTTTTAATTTTTTAATTTATTTTTGAGAAATTTATTAATTTTAAAGTAATTTTTATTTAGTTTTTCTAAATTTTTTTGATTGAGGTTAATAAAGAATTTTAGTTAATTTAATTTATTATTCCAAAGGATTAAATGGTCTATTTTGCATTTTAGAAATAACAGCTTTGTTAGTAATATATTATTTTAAAGAAGTTTATTGAATTTGTTATATTTCTAATTAATCAGCTGAAATGTGGGGATTTTATTTTTTCTATACTTGAATAGGTGCTCTTCTTATTCCTGTTTGTATTCCCATTTTTGCGGTATAAATAGAACATCTAGCTCTAATTTGAGTTGGTTTTAGTGATGACATGACATTAATTCCAGTTATAGAAGGCTTATTAATAGAATATTGAGCATTTTAGTTTTTTTGCATAAATTTTTATTGAGAATTGCTAATTTTTTATTTAAGGATTTTATTAGGCATATTCTATAAATTTTGCGGGTGAATTTATGAAAGATTTAAATTTTGCTAAATAAAAGATATATTATTATTAACCTAAGGCTATATATAAGTTTGATTAACATAAGAAGGAGATTCTGTTCTTCCTCTTTTTGGAAGGTATTTTTTATTTTTTCCTCTGTTAGCAAAAGAAATATTTGCAACTTAAAAAGGCCGCTTAATTGATGGTAGTGGCTATTGCATAAATCCTTTTCCATATAAACGATTAATAAGAAACTGTTTTGCCGCAGAAGGGTTCAAAAAATTTTGAATTGCTGGTAAATTATTTGATTGGTTATATTTATTTGGCTGAGAATTTTTGGAATCAAAAGTTTTGTTGAGCTTGCTCATTTGATATAATTATACGAAAATATTTTAATTAATTTAAAAAAATTAATAATTAATTTATTTATTCATATTAATATAATTGAAGGGGTTTTGGGG
>Ga0208968_1001396_pt1 | contig 13100 bp, 4 predicted proteins | sample RifOxyA3_FD_184031 | JGI IMG/M metagenome (GOLD analysis project Ga0208968, IMG submission 184031) | Groundwater microbial communities from Rifle, Colorado - Rifle Oxygen_injection A3 (SPAdes) | ecosystem: Environmental > Aquatic > Deep subsurface > Groundwater | place: Rifle, Colorado, United...
CCCCAAAACCCCAAAACCCCAAAACCCCAAAAATATTAAATCAAATTTAATAAATAAATTAATTATCAATTAAAGTAAATAATAATTTTAATTTTTTAAAATTAATCATCTAAAGAAATAAGTAATGCGACTCCTCTTTTGATCCAATGAGATTAAGGATGTTATGAAGGAAGTTTCATAAACATAACAAAATTTGTTGAATGACCAGTAGTTGATAATTCTCCCCTTCTTATGGATGTTCTATATGTTGGACATTCATAATGTTTAAATTATTTCATTTATTCAATTTTTCAAGGTTTTAACCACATTCATGGGCATTTTACAAATAATACCTTTTGATCACTTTCCCCTAATCATTTTTTTTCATAATCCCATTTTGCACCTTCAATATAAGATCCTACAACATTTATTCCTATTGAAGGTGATGGGGGATTTTCATTTTCAACTATTTAAAAATCAAAATTAATAATATCTATTGGTATTTTTGTTGCTCTTGCATAATTTTGTAATCATCCAGTTAAAAATCCCTATGTAAAATAAAATTTGTTTATCCAAAATAAATTAGGGATTCCATTTAAAATCCATTTTGAAAAAAAATCTATTCTTCCTTTAAGGTCATAAATATAATTTGATAAAGGTTTTAATGATGGATATGATTTCTTAACCCATAATACAGGAACTTTTCCATCATATAAGGATTTTGATCAATCTTATAAATCTTTTGAAAGTAAAACTTCTCCTTTAAATGCTTTTAATAAATCTTCTAATGATGATTTTATAATCTTTAATAAAATATTATATCTCATTAGTTATTGTGTTAATACCGTATTCATACTTTCTTAATATCTTACAGGATATTTTTGTTAAGCTTCTTCCATATTAAATATTGTTGGAAGTTCACTTAATATTTTATTAGATATTTATTTTATTGTGCTTTAAATTGATTTTTAGCCTGAAGATGAACTTATATCTGATATTGTTAATAGCACTGAAGATAACATAAAATTAGATTCTCCTTTATCTTTAGTAATATCTGCATTCTAATGAAAACCATAAATTTCAGGTAATGGATTTAAAGGTAATCCTTTTATATATTATCTATAATTTTCAATATTATTTGAAGGAAGAGGCGAATAATAATGACCTGATGGTGAAAATTTATATTTTGTATCAAATATTTTTTATGTTATATAATCTTAAATCAAAGTTATAATTAATCTTCTATCTTTATCATCTGTTACTCTTCCACCAAAATTTCATTATCCTGCTAAATAAATTAAAGCATCAAACGGAATTTTATTTGGATATTAATTTAAAAACATCTATAATTGCTTAACACTTATTCTTAAATCTGATTATGTAAAATCATATGAAATATTCCATCCCAAAGCTCCAAATTTTCTTCTTTATTGAATTACAGCATTAAAAAATACCATTCCAAATAATAATTTTTTAAATTCATTATTTCTTTTTCAACTATTGAAAAATTTTTCATCATTTATTGGATTTAAATTAAATGATTTAAGTAAATTTGTTTTTAATCCTTTTGGAGGTTAATTTGTCATTTTTAATCCATTTTGTAAGATTGAAACTGGAAATTTATCCGAAGGATAACTTGTTAGCCATATTCTAAATTCCTTATGTACTTTTAAAGGATCAGATAAAATATCATCACAAATTTTTTATAACTATGGTAACCAACTTATTGCTAAATGACAGTTTTGTAATAAAACCCATGATCCTTTAAGTGCATCCCTTATAGCTGATTATGCTTTTTATCCTTGACCTTGTCCCAATGAAATTGGTTTTAATTATTTTTTCTTTTTAGCAGCAACGCTAGTAACACTATTTAAAGGATCTGAACCGGGAGATAAAACAAAAATTAACGGAGTTAAATTTGAAGATTATGAATATATTATTTATAAATCAAATGGAGGTGGCTCTATAAAATTTTTGCCTAATAATCCAGAAATATAATTTTGAATTCCAGGAATTAATTTATCTGGTCTTATTCAACGCAAAATTAACAATTTTTAAAAAGAAGTAATTTAATTCCATCTTCCAGGAAAAATTTAATCTTGAGGATACTATGAATCATAAATTTTCTGGAATTAATCAATTTTTTTAACAAAATCAGAAACAAATCCTTTATATGCTTTAATAATTCCTAATCTATTAATTTATCCCCACATTTTTTAAGATACCCAATTTGCTGGTCAACTTCCATATTTTTAGCCTAAAGCTAATCCTCCTGTTAATAAAAATCTTAATTCTTATCCATTCAATCTATCTTATAATTATTATAATTTTAATGTTAATAAAAATGAAAAAATTAATTTGTCTTTTTCAAATAAAGATCTACAAACATTTGAGTAAAGTAAATATAAAAAATGTTAATTTAAATTTTATAATCTTTTTTCAATCAATTCAGATTTTTAAGATAATTGAATTGAAGTTGTAAATAACTACATGAAAAATATTAATGAATATTGATACATTGAAGACATATTTGCTAAGTCTGAAATTCAAAAAAATAATCCTGAACATCTAATTGCTACAGGTTTATAAGCTGTTCTACTTTAATCAATTTATTTTTATGTTTTTTCAGCTATTTTTTGTTTTTGCATTATTTATTTTGATAAACTTTTTGAATCTTGTAATACTTTAATTCCTTATTCATCTCCTAAAATATCTTGTGAATTTGCAATAATTTACAATATTTTATCTTCACATGCTTTTAAATCCGCTTTATTTTTAGCACCTTCAATAATTGATTTTTATTTTGCTTATTATAATTATGGTTTTTATAATTAAATTACTTTGCTTAGTAATTGATCTGCTAATCCTTATTTTGTGATCATAAAATTTAATAAAGTTACTTTTGTTGTTAATTAAGGCATGTAATGAGGATTTCTTAATTTTGTTGTGATGTAAAATCTGAATTAAGGAGAATAATTAATTTGCTTATCTCCAAATTTAATTATTGATAATGAAGCTCTTTTTATTATATTTTGTTTGAGTAATGGTTATATTACTGGATCAACATCTTATTTATCATTTTATAATAAAACAGGATTACCTATTTATATTCAATTTTATAGTGTTCTTAAATAATTAAGATCATTGAATTTAATAATATTTAATCTATTTGCTTTTTACATACTTTTTATCCATTTATTTGCTTGCCCTTGAGGATCTATTCATAACGGCCATCTTTTTGAATTTTTTAATATAATTGCATTTTATATACTGTAATTATCAGAAGGTAATCCAAATTGTAGCCATTATCTAATTTTTACCTAATCTCCTAAACATTAAATTAAATTAAATGTTGGACTTCATGGTAATTTTAATTATGTCAATTTAGCTATCCAATTTAAAGCAATTTTATTTCTATAATTAGGTGTAAATGCTCCTAAATACGCAATTATTCCTGATGAAAGTAAGACATCTCCAAATAAAAGAGAATATACAATTTATAATTTATTTGCTTGTTACAACCATCTAACATTTTATTATGATAATCCGGAAATTAATTTAGTGGCTCTTTATAATTTCAAATTTCAAATTGTATATTGTTTTTATAAATCTTATTTATTTTATTGAGTTTGTCTCAAATCTTATTTGACTGTTTATAATTTCTCTTAAACTTATTTTAATTAAGCCTATTTAATTTTTAATTTTTATTATACAATATTTAATTAATTAGTAGCTTTTTTCAATGATTATCTTTTTGGCTATACTTATAAATTCACAAAATAATATTTTTATACTGCCATTATAAATTTGCCTAAATATAGAGCAACTTCAGAAATGTTTTTAAGATTTTTTTAATTAAATTTTTATTTTGAAGTCTATTTTTGAATTTATTTTATTTTTTTTTAATTTAAATTATTTTTAGATAATTTTAATTACTATAAAAATTTCATATCTTGCATTATTCTTTTTGCAGTTGGCCAATAATTAATAGTTGTTGTGTTAGTATTTGCATCAAATTTTCTTTCAGGTAATTGATCTAGTAAAATTCAAACAGCTGTCAATACCATTAATAAATCCTCATGCGGTTTAACTGTTGTTTTCACCTATGCAATTTATTGTGGAGTTAAGACATCTAAAGCTTATTATGCACTTTTTAAAATTGGCAAGGCCTAATTTAATTTTTATTATCATTCCGCTTGCATTTATGCTGCTTTCTATCTAATTTATCTGGCAATTGATTATTATCCAGCAACTACATTTCTTATTTTATCAGTTTATTATGCTTGTTTTGATACTTTTATCATTTTTTATCCTGTTTATTTATTGGCTACTTATAATTGAGGTTTTAATTATATTAGTTTTTCTTCCATTGCTTTTACAGATTATCCTGTTTTTATCAAAGATTTGTATCCATTTTAATATCTATCTTTTAATGATTTAATTTATTATTTTTTAGATCCTAATAATATTCTAAATATATTCATTAATTATACATAGGAAGAAGGTGTAATGTAATAATTTCTTTTTAATTGTTTTTTAAATTATGAAGAAGCTTATTTTACTTGTAAATGATACATTTTTCAAACTTAAACAACCTATTTTCAATATTTTTATTAAATTAAATTTTTCATTTTTGATATAGTTCTTTAAGCTACAGCATCTAATGCATCTTAAGGCCAGTCTGAAAACCAATCAATTGTTCATCAATTAACCAAAGAAGGATAATTTCTTACTTTATCTCTAAATAAATCTCCTATTGGAGAAAAACAAAGAACAATATGTAAATTTTTTTTTGTTCTTTATACAAAATACGCAAAAAGCTAATTTAAATTTCCATCTGATTTTTTTTAAGCTTTTGCTGCGGCTCTAACCATTTAAATCATTTTTGTTGTTTCTTATGGAGAAAATATGTTTGGAACTTCTCCAGTATTTAGCAAGTTATTTATGTCTTAAAGAAAAACTTATTATTTTATCTAATTATCTCAAAAAATAAAAACGACTTGTTCATTTTTACCTCCTGTTTTTTCAATTATTACTTTTAAATCTTATCTCCATTAATTAATTCCGTATAATTTTTTTATTTAAACTTGCCTTACTTATAAATCAGAACATTTTGATGATAATTTTGTTATAGACTATCTTCCTGATCCTCCAACACCAACTAATAAAGCATTTCCTCCTTGAAATTTAATAATTCTTGCTACTCTAATACAATGTTAAATTGCAAACTAAAATAGTACCATTTACATTGGTTTATCTGATTATAAATTATATTGTTATAATGCATTTTATAATTGGGAATTTAATTTTGGTATATCTTTTATTTATTAATAGGGTCGAATATTTGATCCAATTGGGCTTCAAATATCACTAAAAATTAATAATCTTATTTAATCTAAAGTTTATATTTTTGAATCTTTATCTAAATCTAAATGTATTCAAACGTTATCAAAACTAAATCCAAAAACTTTTTTAACTATTTATCTCATTGAATTTAACATCCATTTTCTATCATCATCATCAATTAATCTATCTGAAAAAACCCTTAAAATTTCATGAGCCCATAATCTAACTAAAATATCCTAATCATTAACTATTTATTTTGTTCATAAACAAATTCCATTAATAACTTTTGTAAAATCTCGTAAATTAAAAGTATAATGAGATTTCATTGGAGTTGGTAACAATTAATTAGAAACTTTTTGATAAACTTTTAAAGTTGAATCTACAATTTTAATAGATAAATTACATACTTGAGAATTAAATTTATATGTTGTTAGATAAAAATCTAAAATTTTTGTATATATTTTAATCATTGTAGGATCATCAAAATTTACAAATCCAATTATATTAAAATGCCTTTGTAATCGTGGAGTAATAAATGTCCGTCCTCCTCCAGGTTCACCCATTGATGCAATGACAGTAGTTTAAATAAGATTTTTAAATGGGTGATGATTATCTTTTCTGTCATACCATCCTTTATTATCAATTAACTGTCTTAATAATTAAATTGGAGGTTGGGCTCCATACATTTATTTTTTTGGCATATTCAAATCATCAACAAATATTATTAATTTTTTCCCTAATTATGCACCGTATATTCCTTTTTTTATTCTTTTTATTTTTGAATCAACTATATCCTATGTTTGATTTGCACTAGTATTTGCACTAAATGTTATTTAAATAGTTACATTTTTATCCGGTGGAATTTTGTTATTAATAACATTTTTAATATAAATTGTTTTACCGGTTCCTGTAGGCCCTCAAAATAAGCAAGGTATTTGATTTTATATAAAATTAAATAAAATTTCAGAATATCTAATTGTATCTATTGTCTAAACTATTATTTATTGCACATTAGTTTTAGGATGTATTGTTTGTTATTATTTAAGTTTAAACCAATTAGTCCAAATTCCAGTTCTAAAATTAAAATGAAAATCAAATATTTGTCCTTATGAAAATTATAATGGAATTATTTTTTTATATTTTTTATCATTTGCAACAGATCTAATATATCCATCAATCAATTTTCTACTTGGTGCATTTAATGTAGCACAAACTCCCCAAATAAAAGAATATAAAAATGCATGTTATATTTTACATACTTTTGCTTTATAATCATTTTATTTTTTAAATTCTTATTATTATAATGGTTTTAACATTCATTTCAATAAATTTAACATTGAAATAATTAAATTTTGATCCTATGTTGGTCAACATTATTTATATTTTGATCTTATTACTTTTAAAATAGGTTATATAAAGGCTTAAAATAAGCCATCTATTTGTTTTAATAATTATTATTAATATGTTGGAGGAAATGATTTTCTCCAACTTGTATATATATACATAAATCCCATAGAACCAGGTTACATATAAATCATTCCATTTCTTGAAACCGTTGCAGGAGAAGCTTATTATAAATCCATTGGTTCAAAAATCATATTCATATTAGGTGTCATTTTAATAATTTATCCACTTGTTAATCACAATTTTTTAGAATCATCCAAAACAGTATTCATTGATTAAATCCAAACAGCATCAACAGGACCATCAAAAATAATCCATTTTCTCATAGAAATATCTTATGGATCAGCAAAATTTCTAAACCAAGTTGCTAAAATTCCATCATTCCATTAATGAGACAATGGATCATGAGTTCCATATAGCTAATTATTTGTTATTGATTTTGGATTAATTGTTAAGGTCATAACTTTTTTTTAATCCATTAAGTTTTTTTAATTTAATAATCCTAAAGAATTTGCTAAAACTTTTAACGCAGAAGATTTTCCAGAAAAAGGAAGACCTACAACCATAAGTCCCCATCTTACAATAATCATTTAATAAATTTGAATTATTTTTTAAACAAAATAATCTATTTGAGTAAAATTAAATTTTTCTATAGATTGTTTGATACATTATAATAAATTATCATAATCAGGTTTAGGTAATGTAATTCCAGGAAATAAATCAAGAATTATTCCTTTAAACAAAGGTATATCAGGAGATAAAAATTTTGCTAAATTAACATCATTTATTGCTCGCAGCATTAATATTTGTTAATTTTATTCTTGATATTTTCTTTTTAAATTTCCAGCAGCAATTAAAACTGAAAATACAGCTCTCATTCCATAATCATAATGCTTCTATATAGATAATTGTTAAGATCAAAGTTTATATGTTGTAACAATTTTTCTTGCTAAATTATACGCATCAAAAAAACCAAATGAATATAATTTAATTTATGAAATCATTGTGTAATCTGGAACCATCATTGCTACAGTTCTAAATAATGCTTTTAAATTGTCAGGTAATTCTGATCTTCCTGCATATCCAGGATTCATTGTAATAAATCAATTTCATGTTTTTTTTAAAATAACTTAAGAATCTTATAAAAATATTTTTTATTTATTTTAAATTAATCCATTTTGAATTGTTAATAATTGTTGAGCAATAACAGATAAAACTTCTAAATTTATTCTGTTAAATTAATCGAAGCAACTCCAAGCTCCTCATGAAGATAATCCTTTAAAAAATTTAGCCATATTAAGATAATCTAATTGATCAGATCAATTAAATACAAGTCATTGTCTTGCCAAGGCTTTTGCTAAATCTTTAACAGTTTAAGTTTTTCCAGTTCCCGCAGGTCCTTAAGGAGCTCCTCCATATGTAAGATGAACGGCACTACATAAAGTTCGATATCATCTGTCTGTTAAAGGAGTAATTACTAATCTTGAGGAATTTCCAAGATATTAATAATTATATTATAGCTATGCATTAATAATTCTAACAAATTAAATTTAATTTTAATTATAATATCTTAACTAATAAAAAATACTTGAGATAACCAGGTAAATTATGAAATATCAGAAATATTTTTTTTAATAAGTTAAATAGTTACATCTCTTGCATGTACATCTAATACTATTAAAGCTTATAAAGTTCATCTAATAACGTTATTTAATGATCCCCTAACCATTTATACAATTTTTCTTAACTTTTTAAAAATACATTTTATTTTTGTACAATTAAATATTATTATAAACCTTTCCTTCCTGATTTTGTAATTGAATTTTATCAATTTTGTGTCCAAAAAGTCATTGAAGTTCATAAAATTAATTGCCCAGGCCAATCACCTACCCATTTAGTTCTTTATTTTTTTTGGAAATCAAAAACTGTTTTAATTAAAACATCTTTAAGACTTGCAATCATTTATGTCTCAACTTATTGCAGCCATACTTATACATTACCTTGAGCAAGAACAGGATCTATTAATTTAAGAAAATTAATTTTTTATTGTTATTTAGAAAACATTGCATGTATTTTTTTTTATGAGTCAAATTAAAGAGAATTAATTCCTTAAAATCATTTATTTAAATGTTTTTGAACTCTTAATGGATCCTTAGCTTATGATAAAATATCTAATAATTATTAGTCAGATAAGAAAAAAAATCTTGGAAATTTCATTCTTTTTGCTTATAAATATTGTTTTAATCTTTTTGATATATTTTATAATTTTTGATTTCATTAATCTAATAATTATTTAATTGATTAAATTTTAGTAACAAATATAATTGCAGGATCTACTTTTACTTTTTACATAATAGTTCTCCAACATTTATCCACTTATTTGAACAACATTCCTTATTTAGGCAATTGTTTTTGTATATCTTACGATGTAAAAACAGGTTAAAGATAAAGCCAAACGCTCTAAACTTTTATCCATACTTAAATAATTGAAATTGTTAAAGTTAACCATTTTTCCCATAAATTAATTCTATCTTTAAATTATATTGCATAAGGATGTCCTTTCATTGTTTGAGTTTTAACATATTGTTAATCAAGTAATGTTTGAGCTTAATCAATTGATGCTCCAGATATAATATATGTTTAACTAGTTCTCCAAGGCTTTACTTCAAATTTCAAATTTTGCCATTGCAATTACATTTTATTTAATGCTTGCTCATTTACATATTATTGGGTTGCTTTTTATGATTATTATGATAATTTATTAATATATGACATTGCAGATTTTAGGGAATTTAAGCTAATTTTTTTTTCAGTTTTAAATTATTAAGAATTTGATACGGGATATCCTAGAATTCCTGAAATTCTTTTCCAATGTCTTTATCTCATTCCAGGATTTCAAAATCATTAAATTAATGGAAGAAATTTTTGAAAAGCTTGAATTTTTTGAATAATTGCTTATCATACTCTAAATGGTTTGGGAAATTTTTATAATTTTGATCTAAGGGAAAAACCTAATTTAATTTTTTATTTTAGAGTTTTTTAAACTGTTTATGGAATAAGGTTAAATATTCATTATTATCTCCATTTCTAAGTAAATTGTTAGGAATCTGCGAATAATTTCCATAGTTAAAAATAATTTTTTCCTTTTTATTATCAATGGATAATTTTTTAATTTTAGCTTGTTGGAAATCCTAATCAAATTTATTTTTATTTTAAATCATTAAATTATGTTACAGCATTTTTAGTTCTATTATTAATATTTGTTAAATAAATGTAATTTTTCTAATTACCGTATTTATTTTAATATTAAATAGAATCAAATTTTTATAATTCAACATATAGTTAATCAAATTAATTTTTTAATTATATTCTTTTTTTATTTAATTTATTTTCAAATTATATTCTAGCTTTTTTGCAACTGTTTTAATTATTTTAAAGTGTTGTTTATATACTTTTTAATTAATCAAACGCATGTTTAATTAATTTAAATTATTATTAATTAAATTTATAAGTAGAATTATTAATTAATTTAAACCATTATTTGATATCTGTAAATTCTTAAATATTTTTACTCAAAGTTTAACTTCTAACTTTTTCAGCATAGGCTTAAATTTAAACTAATTTAACTTATTAAGTGATTTTTTGGCCAATATATGTTTTGATATTATCATATTATTTTGATAAATTCATACTTTTATCACAAATAAGAGTTGCTATTGATTTTAGAAGAATATCAATTAATTAATTTCATCATAATCTTAAAGTTTAATTAATATTTCTTCAATCAATCAAAAACATATTTAAATATAAAAATGAAGTTAATTATTAATTTATTTTTATTATTACTTGGTAATATTTTTAAATTTATATCTAATATTATTATCTGGCATGAGATTTAGAAATAAATTAATTGACTTTGGATTTTTATTTAAGTAAATATATAAATGGCTAATAAATTTATAAAACTTTTTCAGCTACATTTAAATTATTTTATATAGTTTTTTATATTTTAAGAACAGCATTTTTAATTATTTAATCATCTAATAAAACTTCCCAAAGATGATTTTTTAAATTTTTAGAAGATTTTTCTGCTCTTGGAATACTTTGTGAATGTTTTCCAATATCATCGACTATTTTAATTAAAGATTTATGTATTCCATGTAAAGGATCTGTAAAAATAACTGCACCATTTTAGTTTCCTATTTTCAAAATTAAAAAATTATTTTATATTTTTGATTATACACCATAATTCCTGTTTAGAATTTATTTAGGAGAACTATATTAACTTTTATTAAATTTTAAAATAAATTAAACATAAGCATCAATTGATCTTGTTATTAATTATCTTAGCTAATTTGACATAAGTGTAGCTACAGATTAATAAAAATTTTTCTATTGTGATTTATCTATTGATTAAATTTAATTTTGAAGAATTTATGATGCTTTAATAATCCATTAATTAATTAGCAAATTTTTAACCTTATTCATTTGATTTTCCTATTCAGTTACAAATTAAGATATGGGAAAAATTTACATAAATTAAGGAATTTTTACTAATAATTTTTAACTAAATTATTACCACAATTTTATTAAATATAACATTGCATTATTATAAGTATTTAAATTATCTCTCATGTGCATTGCAGCTACAACTGTATTATTTCTCCATTATTAATAAGGTTAAATTCCAATAAAAGGGAATGCTCCATAATCTTTAGGAGGATTAAAAGCAAGAGGAATACCTAATCTTTATTTTTAAGAAGGATTTTTTAAAATATAATCAAGAATACTTTTTTTAACAGAGGCAGTATATTATTGAATAGTTAATATGACCATTTAATCAATTTTTTTATGAATAATTTATTTTTAAACAAGATTTAAATCAGTAGGTATTTTTGAATGTATTTTTTTCATCCATTTGTTATTAATAGGAGCAATAGCAGAATCTGGAATTAAGCTGTCTATATAAAAATTATATCTTTTATATCAATTTTTTCTTGATTATAATTTAGCTTAATCAGCTTTCATTAAATTAATAACCATTTTATATTATTATTATTCAGAAGCAGGTTATATATAAGAAAATTATAGTAAATTTAATTTATGAGTATATTTATCTTACATTGGTTTGAATTTAATAACCTAATATTATGGATCAATATATAATCCTCGAGATGAAAGAGTATAGTTAGTTCCTATTTTATGGGATAAAGGAAAATAATTTTTTTGATTAGTGATTGGTGCAGCGATTGTTCTTGAAAATTTATCAATAATTGCAGGGAATCTTTTGTCAACAAATGGAGGTTTTTTAAAATTAGATTTTAGAGCTTTTTAAATATTTTGCCCAATAAATCCAAAATCATGTCTTAATTATTTAGGATCAGCACCTGCTCCTAGCATTTATGTTTATATTGTTACATCATGAATTGGCTTGAGATATCTTCTGGTTGGGTATATATTTGATTACTAGAAATTTTTGAGTAAAATAGAAGATTGAGAATATTATTGTTTTTTCAAATTTTTAAATTTTTAATTTTTTTTAGGTAAATTTTTTTGTAAATTAGACTTAAAATTCTTTTATTAAATATTTTTAATTTATTTTTATTATTAAATTAGTTAATTCTTTGATTTTTAATCAGATTTGGGTTGTAATTTTTAATTTTACAATTAAATAAGACTTTTTACAGTTTGCTTAGATAAAGATCCAATAATTTTTTTTGATATTGGATTAAATGAAATATTTTTATTATTAGACTTAATGAATCCTAAAGGATAAATATCAATTTATGAAGATTTAGAAATTGAGAGGATTTATCCAATAGTTGTAAAAATATTATTAAGTCAATCATTGACAATAATTTTATTTAAAGTAGATTATTTAGCAATTTAGGCCATATTAACTTTCACACTAGGTGTGATTGAAACGGTTTTTAAAACATGAGGTTAAATTTTTCAAGTAAGTCCAAATCTTTTGATAAATGATTAAGAAGGAATCATAACAATATTTTTATTTTTTTAAAGTATAGAATAATAACCAAAAATAGAAAAACCAGGAATATTTACAGTTCTTCCCAATTAAAATTGTGTTGTCATCCATTTTGCTAAAGAGTTCCAAGCAAGGGTATATGATGCCTAACTAATTACTGATCCTACACTTGATGGACCACTTTGCATTGATCTATTGAAATTACTTTGATACTCAAATCTAAAATAACTTTTATGTGTCTATTAATCCAGAGAAATGATTTGTTATTTCTTGCATAATAAAAATAAAATATTTTTTGTTAAAATATGATGATAAAATTAATATTTATTTTTAATTATTTTATTTTTATATATTTTTAAAATTTTGGGGTTTTGGGGTTTTGGGG
>Ga0208968_1001399_pt1 | contig 13066 bp, 11 predicted proteins | sample RifOxyA3_FD_184031 | JGI IMG/M metagenome (GOLD analysis project Ga0208968, IMG submission 184031) | Groundwater microbial communities from Rifle, Colorado - Rifle Oxygen_injection A3 (SPAdes) | ecosystem: Environmental > Aquatic > Deep subsurface > Groundwater | place: Rifle, Colorado, United...
CTACCGAGCCGCTACTTTTTGGAATACTGTTAATTTTTGTCCTGAAGTTTTTTGCCTCCGGAAAATTTGATCGCGATATCATGTGGCATCCGGTTACGCTTGCTGTTTTTTTTAGCTTATTCTGGATGTTGCTGACAGCCCTTACCAGCACGATGCCAATTGTATCCTTCAAATATTTTCTGTCCAGAATCTGGTTTGTAGTTGGTTTTTACCTCATTACAGCAAAACTCTTCGAATCGGGAAAAAATATTGAAAAGTATGTGTGGTTATATACACTACCCCTTCTTATTGTGATTTTATATGCTACCTACCGGCACCTGGGTTATGGTTTGTGGAACAAGCAGGCAGCGAATTTTGTGGTTAATCCTTTGTACAACGACCACACGTCTTACGGAGCAGCACTTGCCATGTATGTGCCATTTTTATTTGGCTTTGCGTTTACAAAAACATATTCGCCCAGAGTAAAATCCATCGCCCGCATTGTATTGGGCATACTAATAATGGGGCTTATACTTTCGTATGCACGGGCAGCATGGTTAAGTATTATTGCTGCTTTTGGTGTCTGGATTATTATGCGCCTGAAAGTAAGGTTTAAACCCATTTTCATTACCTTTCTGGTCACTCTTTCTGTAATTTTGGTTTTTCAGACTCAGCTACTGATGTATCTCGAACGAAACGATACTGAATCGTCGGCCAATCTTACCGAACATGTTTCTTCAATTTCAAACATTTCTTCTGATGCATCAAATCTTGAAAGGATAAACCGATGGAGCTGTGCCATCAGGATGTTTAAAGATAAACCAATTCTTGGATGGGGTCCCGGAACCTACATGTTCAATTATGCGCCTTACCAACTGACTGCCGACCGGACAATTATCAGCACCAACTCTGCAGATGGCGGAAACGCTCACAGTGAATATCTGGGGCCAATGGCCGAATCCGGATTTATGGGATTAATCACTTTTTTATTACTGATTGGAGTGGTAGTTTATACCGCTATTCATACCTATACCAGAACAACCGACAAACGACTGAAAACAGTTGTAATGAGTGCTTTGCTCGGATTAATAACCTACTACATTCACGGAATACTCAACAATTTCCTGGACACCGACAAACTTTCTGTGCCATTCTGGGGATTCACTGCCATTATTGTGGCGGTTGATATTTACACCCGGAAAGCAGCCAGGGCAGAAGCCCTTCCTGAAAATAAAGCATAAAAAAAATGGCCTGCAATCAGGCCATTTCCGGAATATTGAATCAATATTTACCTTATTTCTTTACGCGTTCATAATAGCAACGGTCGCGGGTATCAATCTTTATGATATCGTCATCGTTGATGAACATTGGAACCATAATTTCAGCGCCTGTTTCGATTGTTGCAGGTTTAAGTGCATTTGAACTTGCGGTGTTTCCTTTCTCGCCTGCCATGGTTGAGGTTACCTTTAATTCCACAAATGGAGGCAATTCAACGGTTAGCGGAGTTTCGGTATCTGCATGAATGTTCATTTCCACAATCTGTCCTTCTTTCATCAAATCAGCATTTTCAATCAATTCTGATCCGATAGAAATCTGTTCAAAGGTTTCATTATTCATGAAATTATAACCGGCTTCATCCTGATATAAATATTGATACGGACGACGTTCGATCCTTACCTGATCAATTCTTACTCCTGAATTGAATGTATTTTCAATCGTCCTGCCTGTTTTAAGATTTTTGAGTTTCGTTCTGACGAAAGCCGGACCTTTACCTGGTTTAACGTGTTGGAAAGAGACTATCTGAAACAACTGTTCGTTGTATTCTATTGTCATTCCGTTCTTGATATCTGCTGTAGTAATAGCCATAGAAAATTTTTAAAGTAATTTCAAATCGGGTGCAAAAATAAAGAAATATTGCTGAATCAGAATTTTTCCACCTCTTTTTTCAAATATATCACTATCAACATATTATTGTTCCGCCAATTGGTTCGTTCCATTTATTTTATAAGAAATCAATTCACATTTAAGCGACCCTACCAATAAATTAAATTCGGCATATATTGGCAAACGGTTTTCGTCTTTTGTAATATAAATCTTCAGGTCGTCCGAACTTTGAAAAAGTTTACCTTTTGGCACCTTTGGAGAAACAACATAACATGCCTTTTTACCGATTTTTGTATCAATGGTTTCAATCCCCAGATATTCCAAATGCATTACGAACAAGTCATCGCCATGATAAACAGGTATTTGAAAGCTTTTTCCTGCCAACAGATAATCGAAATAATGGTTTTGCCTGATATAAAAGAAAATGCTGACCATATCGTTCACATTATCCGGAACTTTTTTGCGGCCTGATTTTAAACTGAAAACCGAATCGTTCTCATGGTCATAGGTCACCTCGTCATAGAACCGGTATTTCTGCTCTTTCACGTTGCGGACCGATTTCATTGGCAGATAGGTTTGAGGGTTTACCCAGCTTTCGTAAACATCGTTTACTTCGTAAATTTTATCCACCAGTCCTATTGTTCTGCCCCGCAGATGGTAATGTATGGATGGATTTTTATTTAATTTTTCGTTATTCGCAGTTACAGTCGCCTTGCCACCATGTATGAACCCAAACCGGAGGATGTATTCCATCTCTTCAATTGGCTGGGCATTTATTTTCAGCACAAACACAAATAACAAAGTTATAATCAATGTAATTCTCATCCCGGTAGGTTTTTCTTTGAAACAGTAGCTACAAAATCCTTCAGATAGAAAGGTTCAAAGTAAGCAACGTCTTCAAATTTGTTTTTGTTATACAATTTCCAGGCCAACTGGCACATAAATTTAGACGAGGCATCTATATCGCTAACAAACAACGCATTGGGCGATTTCAATGTTTGTCTGCATTTCTCCGACCCATTCCCAAAAAATACAACCTGCATCCCAGCAAGTTCATCTGACAGGAACGTTTCATCTATAATTTCGGCAGTAATTGGCTTTAATGCCGAACCATCTTCATTATACAACATCGAAAAAACCTCCATCCTTCTGGCATCAATCATCGGACAAAATAAAGTTGGTTTGTCCGCCGGAATGTTGTACGATTTTCGGTTCTGAATAACATGCTGCGCCATGGCTTCGAGGGTACCGATGGCAATAAGTGGGATACGCCGGGCAAAACAAATTCCTTTTGCTGTTGAAACCCCGATCCTTAAACCGGTATATGATCCGGGTCCTTTACTTACAGCAACTGCTGACAGATCATCCGGTTTTATATTGTTCCGAATTAACAGTTCTTCAGCAAAAACAGTTACCAGACGGGCATGATTCTGCCCCTCTTTTGATTCTTTAACATCAGTCAGCAATCCATCAACAGACAATGCAACGCTGCATACTTCGGTGGAAGTTTCAATTATGAGAATAACGGCCATTTCAAATCTATTTATGCGACAAAATTATGCATATAAACAAAACACAAGCTGTTTTGTGCACAAGAAAATAAAAGAGATGTATTTCTGCACAAAATAAATTTTTATTGAACTATTTGCACAAGTCCGATCATTTGTAGTATTTTTAAAAAAAATTATCAGAACCAAAATCCAGATGTATCATACCGTTATTATTGATGATGATCAATTGGCCCGAAGAGGATTGAGACGCATTTTAGAACAGAATTTCCCTGAAATTCAAATTCTGGGCGAAGCAGATTCTGTAGCTTCCGGGATAAAATTGATTGATGAAGTTGATCCAGATTTGGTTTTTTTAGATATTGAAATGCCTGATGGAACAGGATTCCGCCTTTTGGAACAACTTTCCGAAGTAGATTTTAAAGTAGTATTTACAACATCATACAGTGATTATGCTATCACTGCCTTCAAGTATTCAGCTTTCGACTACATCGTCAAACCGGTTTTGGTAGAAAATGTCAGGTCAACAATCAGCCGTATAAATGAAATTCCGGTATTGCGCGAAAAACAGCGTGTTGAAGTATTAAAAAAGAACCTGACGCCGGGAAAAGAGGAAGATGCAACCATCGCTCTTCCCGAAATAAATGGATTTACAATCGTAAAAGTTAAAGATATCGTCAGATGCGAAGGAGAACGAAACTATTCGCGGATTTTCTTTGTTGACGGCAAATCGGTACTCATAAGCCGCACCTTACTCGAATTCGATAACATGTTGATTTCACATGGATTCTTCAGGATACATCGCTCCCATCTGATCAGCCTCCGGAATGTAAACCGATACCTTAAAACTGATGGCGGCGTAGTTGAAATGATTGATAAAACACAATTGCCGGTATCACCCAAATTCAAGGAAGAACTCCTTAACAGACTATTGTACAACCGGATATAATTCACTGATTGACAACACCTATGCACACAATCAAAGAGTTACAAAAGCTTATTTCGGATGAAATAGAAAGAGAGATAATTCTGTTAAACGATACTAAGCCCGCAAATCTTTACGGCCCAATTGGATACACGCTTGCAATGGGAGGTAAAAGGCTTCGTCCGGTGATGGTTCTTATGGCCTGCAACCTCTTCACCGACAAAATTGAAAAAGCTTTTCCAGCCGCTCTTGCCATCGAAGTTTTCCATAATTTCACTTTGTTGCACGACGATATCATGGATCAGGCCGACATGCGCCGGAACTCCCTTGCCGTGCATAAAAAATACAACGAAAACATCGCCATTCTTTCGGGTGACGCCATGTCGATCATGGCATACAAATATCTGGAAAAGAGCGAAACTGAAAATCTGGGCAAAATGATCCGGCTTTTTTCGGACACGGCGCTCGAAGTTTGCGAAGGCCAGCAATTCGACATGGATTTTGAAACCAGAATGAATGTTTCAATTCCTGAATATTTGAATATGATCCGCCTGAAAACGGCCGTATTGCTTGCATGTAGCCTGAAAATGGGTGCTTTGGCAGCCAACGGTCCTGAAATAATTTCTGATTTATTATATGTTTTTGGACTTGATTTGGGAATTGCGTTTCAGCTTAGGGATGATTTATTGGATGTTTTTGCCGATCAGGAAAAATTTGGTAAGAAAATAGGTGGCGATATCATCTCGAACAAAAAGACATTTCTTCTGTTAAAGGCACTGGAATTATCGGACGATCTGACAAAAAAGGAACTTCTGGAATGGATTGAAAAAAAAGAATTCGATCAACAGGAGAAAATTGCAGCAGTTAAAAAGATCTACACTAAACTGAATATAAAAGAGATCACTGAAAATAATATCGATAATTTTTACCAGTCGGCATTAAATGTATGGGAAGAAATAGATGTGCCCGGGGAAACAAAAACAGAACTGCTTTTACTGGCAAAAATGATCATGAGCAGGGATCATTAAAGTGAACCCTCAGAAAATTTTTAACGAAAATCGTTTTTTTTGATCCTGACAAAGATAAGGATTGTATCAATTTTAGTAATTTTCCGCTTTTCAGCATAAAACAATAAATATGGCTCAGAATATTGGCAAAATAGTACAGGTTATCGGACCTGTTATCGACATCAGTTTTGACATGGAAGATGGTCAGCTTCCACAAATATATGATGCACTGGAAGTTGTACGCGAAGGGCAGGAAACCCTCGTGCTTGAATGTGAGCAACACATTGGTGAAAACACTGTTCGTGCCATTGCAATGGATTCGACTGATGGATTCAGACGTGGAATGGAGGTTATTGCCACCGGCAAACCCATTACCATGCCAAGAGGCGAAATTGCGTTGGGCCGTTTGCTCAATGTGACCGGAAACCCGGTTGATGGGATGGAAATGCTACCCAAAGATGGGTTCAGCATACACAACGAACCGCCTCTTTACGAAGACTTAACCACTGAAACAGAAATACTCCTCACCGGGATTAAAGTAATTGACCTGATTGAGCCTTACGCTAAGGGAGGTAAAATCGGTTTATTCGGGGGTGCCGGTGTTGGAAAAACAGTTTTGATTCAGGAATTAATAAATAATATTGCACTGGCGCACAGCGGATTATCTGTATTTGCCGGAGTTGGCGAGCGTACCCGTGAAGGAAACGATTTGCTGCGTGAAATGATTGAAGCCAATATTGTTGATTATGGCAAAGAATTCAAAAAATCGATGGAAGAAGGCAACTGGGATCTTTCGAAAGTAGATCCTGAAGCGCTTAAAAAATCGAAACTTGCACTGGTTTTTGGCCAGATGAACGAACCTCCAGGTGCCCGTGCCCGTGTTGCATTATCAGGATTGACAATTGCCGAAAGTTTACGCGATGGTGACGGATCAACCGGGAAAGGACGCGATATCCTGTTTTTTGTTGATAACGTTTTCCGCTTTACTCAGGCGGGTTCCGAAGTATCGGCATTGCTAGGACGTATGCCATCGGCGGTAGGATACCAGCCAACCCTTGCTACCGAGATGGGAATTATGCAGGAGCGAATTACCTCAACAAAAAATGGTTCAATTACTTCGGTGCAGGCAGTTTATGTTCCGGCCGATGACTTGACCGACCCTGCCCCTGCAACAACATTTGCCCACCTCGATGCAACTACCGTGTTGAGCCGCAAAATTTCCGAACTCGGAATTTATCCTGCCGTTGATCCATTGGATTCAACCTCAAGAATTTTATCTCGCGATATCGTTGGCGACGAACATTATGATTGCTCTCAGCGTGTTATCATGATTTTGCAACGCTACAAAGAATTGCAGGACATTATCGCGATTCTGGGGATGGACGAACTTTCCGAAGAAGATAAACTGATTGTCCACCGCGCCCGCCGGGTTCAGCGGTTCCTTTCACAACCATTCTTCGTTGCCCAGCAATTTACAGGTCTCAAAGGCCAGTTGGTCGCTATTGAAGATACAATCAAAGGATTCAACATGATTATGGACGGAGAAGTGGATCAGTATCCTGAAGCCGCGTTCAACCTGGTAGGAACCATTGAACAGGCAATCGAAAAAGGCGAAAAATTAATTGCCGGAATCTGATGCAATTCTTGTGACTTAGAAATTGAAACTTAAACTGTTTTACTCATGTTCCTCGAAATTATTACACCCGGAAAGCATATCTATTCAGGCGAAGTCAAACTTGTTCAACTACCCGGAACAAAAGGATCTTTCGAGATTCTAAATCACCATGCCCCAATTATTTCAACACTCGATAAGGGAAAGATAAAAGTGATAGAAGAATCGGGCGAAATACTTTTTTTTGAAATTCAAGGAGGAGTAGTTGAGAATAAAGACAACAAAATTATAGTACTTGCAGAGTCAGTTTAGCCGGTTGATGCGATAATCTGTATATATTTAAACCCTGAAGATACATCAACTTCAGGGTTTTTAAATTGTGAAAACGAAATTTCTCATCATACGATTCAGTTCAATTGGCGATATTGTTTTGACCTCGCCGGTTGTCCGCTGCCTGAAAAATCAATTTCCGGAAGCTGAAATACATTACCTTACCAAAAAGCGCAACGCGGATCTACTGCATGACAATCCATACATCGATAAAATTCAGTTTCTGGACAATTCGCTTTCAAAAACCATTGGTGAACTGAAAGCTGAAAAGTACGATTACATCATCGATTTGCACAACAATTTGCGCAGTCTTCGAGTAAAAATCGGATTAAAAGCCAAATCATTCAGCTTTAACAAACTGAATATCCGCAAACTTTTACTGACCTTGTTCAAGATCGACACCATGCCAAAATACCACATTGTTGATAGAAACCTTGAAACAGTGGGTGCCTTCGGTGTAGTAAATGACGGAATTGGTCTTGAACATTTTATTTCTGAAGAAGATGAAATGCCAGTTGAAAAATTGCCTGAAAACTTCAGGAATAGTTATTTGGCACTGGTTTTAGCTGGAACTTATCCTACCAAGAAGATGCCGGTTGAGAAATACCGCAAACTGATCAGCACAAGCAAATACCCATTTATCTTGCTCGGCGGAAAAAGTGAACAGGCAATGGCAGCAAAAATCCTGGAATGGAACACCGGAAACGTACTCGATTACACAGGCAAACTAAGGATCAACCAATCGGCATCGCTGGTGAAGAATGCACGACTGGTCATCGCCAACGATACCGGACTGATGCACATTGCTGCAGCTTACCACAAAAAAATACTTTCTGTTTGGGGAAATACATCCCCCGAACTGGGAATGTACCCCTATTTGCCGGGTGATGGCTCTGAAATACTTGAAGTAAAAGGTTTACCATGCCGTCCCTGCTCCAAGCTTGGCTACCACAAATGTCCAAAAAAACATTTCCGCTGCATGAAAGATATTCCGGAACAACGGATTTTGGAGTGGGTAAAAAGGGAGTTTTAGTAAAGGACTTCGACTTTCCTATCAGCAACCTATCAAAACCCAAGGCAAAATACAGTTTCCTTATTCGGAACAGATCGTACCTGAAGGCTTCCGCCATGCAAACGCATAATTTGACGCGAAAGACTTAGTCCGATTCCCGAACCACTCTCGCGGGTAGTGAAAAACGGCACAAAAATCTGCTCTAATATTTCTTCCGGAATTCCCGGACCATTATCAGCTACGCATATCTCAGGGCGGTTATTGTCGGAAAAGTGTGCAGTTAATTGAATCCGCGAATCAGGATTTTTACTGGTGGCTTCAAGTGCATTTTTCAGCAAGTTGAGCAATACCTGCGAAATCAGATTTTCATCGGCCACCAATTCCATGCCGGGTGGATCTATCGAAACATTCAGCTTTACAAAGTCGCTGTTTTCGAGCGACAGATAAAGTACTTGCACCCGGCTGATGAGATCTTCAACCCTGAATTGTTTTTTATCGGGTTTAGGCAAGCGGGTCAGTTTGCGGTACGATTCCACAAATAACATCAATCCATTGCCCTGCTCGTTGATCACATTTAAACCGCGAACGGTCATTGCGATCGTCTTTTCATCAATTTCCGCCGGAAGTGCCTGTCGGCCATCAATGGTGAAAAACTGGCGCAAACTTTCGGCCAGCGAAGTAATCGGGGCAATCGAATTCATGATTTCATGCATCAGCACCCGAATTAGTTTCATCCACGAATCCAGTTCTTTTTCGTCCAGTTCATTTCTGATGTTCTGAATAGACAAAAGCATCAGTTCGTCGTTTTTTGTTTTTATTGAGGTCGATTTAATCGATAAATCAATGGTTCCACGCTCAGTCGTCATTGTCACCATTTTCTGCTCAAAAGGCTTCATGTTTTGTACTGCCTGAAACAGGTTCCGGTTGATTCGTTCCAGTTGGTTGATGTGGGTAAGTACCGAGACTCCCAGCATTTTTTTTGATGCCGAGTTGGCATGTAGAATAAACCCTTTTGAATTGAAGGTTATTATTCCGGTGGCAACATGTTCGAGCAAAGTCTGGAAATATTGCTCGCGTTGCTGGTTTTCGATTTTTAGTTGTTGAATTTGTTCATTCACCTTTGTAAGTCCCTGGTAAAGTTCGCGGGTGGGCTTTCCGGTAATGTCGGTCGGAAATTTTAGGGTCGAATCGTTGTTGCGCACCGAATCGAGGAAATAGCTCATTTTCCGGTTGGTGGTATTGAGGTAATTAATCAGGTTTACCACCACGAACGTTTCTGTCAGCAAAAAGAAGGCTGTGAGCGCGAACGATTTCTCCGTGGCAAACGACCAGCCAGTTGCGAGTGCCAGCCCGGTTAAAATCAATACCCTGATGATGATTTGAAAATATAGATTTCTGCTGATCATTGTACTGATTTCTTTTTTTTGTTATACAGTGTTTGGCGCGTAATTCCCAATTGATCGGCAGCCGCACTAAGGTTACCTCCGTTTTTTTCGATGGCAAGGTTGATCATCCGCTTTTCCATTTCATCAAGTGTCATCTCCGGTGTAATATTTTTTCCTGAAGAAATAGGGCGCATGAAAAAATCTTCCGGTTTCAGCACATTGTTTTCGCTTAAAATAACAGCTTTTTCAACCGTGTGCTGCAATTCGCGAATGTTACCCGGCCACGAATATTTGAGTAGTTTTTCCTGAGCTTGCTGGTTCATTTTCAGGTTCGGTTTGTTGTACTTCGAAGCATATTTTTTCAGGAAAAAATCGGCCAGCACCAATACGTCGTTTCCACGATCGCGGAGGGGCGGAACCTCAATCTGAATAGTATTGATTCTATACAGCAAATCCTCGCGGAACAAGCCTTCACGAACCATGTTTTCAAGGTTTTTGTTGGTAGCGCAAATCAGTCGGATATCGATTGAAACGGTTTGATTGGATCCGATGCGCGAAATCAACCGGTTCTGTATGGCAGCCAGTAATTTAGCCTGAAGATGAAACGACAGGTTGCCGATTTCGTCGAGGAAAAGACTGCCTTTGTCGGCCACTTCAAATTTCCCCGGACGGCTTTCACGCGCATCGGTAAATGCGCCTTTAACATGTCCAAAAAGTTCGCTTTCGAACAGGGTTTCGGTAATAGCACCCATGTCAACACTCACCAAAACTTCTTCGGCCCGGTTCGAAAGCCGGTGAATTTCCTGTGCTATCAACTCTTTACCTGTACCGTTTTCTCCGGTTATCAGCACATTGGCATCGGTCTTAGCCACCTTTCGCACCAGGTTCAGCACGTGCATCAGCTGTGGCGACGAGCCAACAATGAATTTTTGTTCGCGGTTGATCTCTTGTTTCAGCCCCTTTTCCTTTTCTTTCAGCTGACTGACCTCTTTTTTCGACAAGTTGAGTTGAAGTGCCGATTTCAGAGTGGCCAGCAATTTTGCATTGTCCCAGGGTTTCAGTACAAAATCGGTGGCGCCGGTTTTCAGGGCTTTCACGGTCAATTCAACGTCGCCGTAAGCCGTAATCATAACCACCGAAATCTCCGGATTGGTTTCCCTGATACGTCCCAGCCAATAAATGCCTTCATTTCCTGTATTGATTCCGGCATTAAAATTCATGTCGAGAACAACCATGTTATACTCTTTTTTTCGCAGTTCGGAGGGAATCTGGTTGGGATCGGAAAGGGTAGTTACGATTTGAAATTCGGGCGACAACAATATTTCAAGCGCACTTAAAATGCTTTTGCTATCATCTACAATCAGTACGTTTCCTTTGGCCATTTTTTTTTATTCAAAGTTACCAGACTTACCAACCAAAGTCAATAGTCTGTCAAATTATTTTACACATTTTTGTCAATTATTTTTACTTGTCAGGAGCAACACAAAATCTTATCAACTGAATATCTGCCAGTTGCTTTTTTGGCATTATTATGGCACAGCTTTTCACAAAACAATTAAACAATGAGGCAGAAAGATTTCATACTTATTTTAATTTTTGGATTTCTTACCGGAAATGCACTGGTTGCACAAACCAACTGGAACCTGAACCGGTGCATTTCCTTTGCCATCGAAAATAATGTGAGCCTGAAGAAAATGGAAATTCAGGAGAAGATGGCTACTGAGGACCTGAACCAGTCAAAACGCAACCTTCTTCCAGGGATAAGCGCTTCATCACGCGCCGGTATTAGCTTTGGCCGGTCGGTTGACCCCAATACCAACGACATTGTAAACAATAAGTTCTTCAATAATAGCTACGAAATTGGGGCTTCGCTCACACTTTTTAATGGTTTCAGAATGCTGAATCAGATTGAATATCAGAAATTCAGAAAGAAAGCCAGCGAACTCAACCGGCTAAATGCCACCGACGATTTGGCTTTTGGAGTGATGAACTCGTATTTTGATGTGTTGTACCAGCAAGGAATGCTGAAAATTGCTGAAGAACAAGTCGAAACATCGCGACTGAACCTGAAAAAGATGGAGAAACAGGTGGAATTGGGTATGAAATCAAAAACTGATTTGCTTGAAATGCGCGCCAACTTTGAAACAGAAGAGCTTCGTCGCATTCAGGTTGAAAATAGTCTGAAAACAGCTATGCTCCAATTGAAACAACGCATGAACCTGACAGATGGAACAGAACTGGCTTTGGATGAAGAACAAAGCCCGATGGTTGCGTCAGGAAAACAAGAGCAGAACAATCTGTTTGCCGCCTATACACAATGGTCGCCTTATTACCAGTCGTTTGAAACACAACTAAAAGCCAGCCACAAATCGCTTGCAATCAGCCGTTCGCAGCTTTTCCCATCTGTAAACGCTTACGGTGCGTATGGAACAGGTTTTTATGAAACAACCAAAGACGATGGAGGGAAAACCGTCGGTTTCGGTACGCAATTGGATAATAACCGGAATCAATATTTGGGGGCATCAGTCAACATCCCGGTTTTCAGTCGTTGGGCTGCAAGGTCGGGTATTAAAAAAGCCAGACTGGAAGTAGAAGAGGCCCAAAATACGCTGGAAGAAGAAAAACAAAAGTTGTATTTTGAAATGGCGAACAACCTGAACGATTTGGAAGCTTTGGAGAAAGAATACAACCAATACCTGAAACAACAGGAAGCTGATCAGCAGGCGTTTCAGGCAGCAGAAAAAAAGTTTGAGCAGGGTTTGGTGAATGTGGTCGATTTTTACATTGCCAAAAATCGTTTGACCAATTCGGGAAGTCAGGTTTTGAAAGCCCGGCTTCAATGGGAAATTAAAAGGAAAGTGCTTGATTTTTATATGGGGAAAAGGTTTTGGGAGTGATGGCAGGGAGCAGAGAGCATGGTGCATGGCTCTCTGCACCATGCCCCACACTCCATGCAAGAAATACTGATATTTATTAAACAGATTTATTAACCGGTGGCTGAGCCTGTCGAAGCCAAACTTGAAACTATATTGTCATGGGAATGGATAAAGTAATTGAAAAGAAAAAGGGCATCAGGCCCAAACACATCATCTGGAGCGTGGGAATATTGGTTGTCGCTTTTTTGTTCTATAAAGTGATATTTGCCGAAACCGGTTCGACCTTCCGGGCCGAAAAAGATAAGCTGACCATCAGCACGGTAGAAGATGGTTTGTTTAACGACTACATTACGGTTATTGGTCAGGTAGAGCCCATTACCACTATTTACCTGGATGCCATTGAAGGCGGACAGGTGGAAGAACGGTTTATTGAAGAAGGTACAATGGTGAAAAAGGGCGATGTGATCCTTCGTCTGGAAAACCGTCAGTTGTACCAAACCATCCTGAACAGCGAAGCATCTCTGGCCGAGAAGGAAAATTACCTGCGA
>Ga0208968_1001400_pt1 | contig 13060 bp, 8 predicted proteins | sample RifOxyA3_FD_184031 | JGI IMG/M metagenome (GOLD analysis project Ga0208968, IMG submission 184031) | Groundwater microbial communities from Rifle, Colorado - Rifle Oxygen_injection A3 (SPAdes) | ecosystem: Environmental > Aquatic > Deep subsurface > Groundwater | place: Rifle, Colorado, United...
CTGACGGTGAATCTTCAACTGGAGAGCCGGATGCGGGAAATCCGCCCGTCCGGTTCGGAGGGAGGGGCGGGGCAACCCAATGCCCCGCTCCTACCCCTATAGGGCCAGGCCTCGCGGTTGACCCAGGAACGCGTGAGCGCACCGTCTGTGCGGATGTCGCATCGCCGTGACGTCGATGGCCAAGGTCGACAACTGTGCACGGTCGTGCTACCTTCCTGTCCTTTCTTGCCGCAGTCTCACGGACGCGGCCGAGATGGCTATCGTTACGGAACGGATGGCGATGCAGGCAGTCGGCAGAATGAAACGGCTCGTTCTCTTTCTGGTGCTGGTCGGTGTGACCGGCGCCGGATTTGCCGCCGCATCGTCCGATGTCGCAGCGAGCGGGTGCGAAGTCCGCGGCAAGGTGGTGCGCGCCTTCTCCGGCGGGCCGGTGCGCCAGGGGGTTGTTGAGTTGCGGCGCCCGGCCGAGGATGACCGGTATCGGCCGCTGCAGGCGCCGCTGCAGCCGGACGGCACGTACAGCCTGCGGTTCGAGCGCTCGGCGTTCGGCGGTACGTCCGAAGGGCTGACCGTCAGCGTCATCGCCAAAGGTTTCACGGTGAGCGAGAAGCGGCTGCCGGCGCTGGCGCCGGGGCCTGGCCGTGTTATTGAGGTTGACCTTGAACTCAGCCCGGCGACACTTGATGGGGTTTTGGACATCTTCTCGTGCTGCGTGTTGAGCTGGGCCATCGTGATTGTGATGCTGCCGGCCTTTTTCCTGGGGGCCGCTATCAAGGTGTTTGTTCCCGGGCACCTGATTCTGAGGCACCTGGGGCCGAACGCGCCGCCGTGGCGGGCGTACGGTGCGTCCGTGAGCGCGGGGACCGTGCTGTCACTCTGCTCCTGCAATGTGATCCCGCTGTTCCTCAGCATCTGGCGCAGCGGCGCCGGTGTCGGCCCGGCGTTCACGTTCCTGTTCGCCGGGCCTGCCATCAACGTGGTCAGCATGGTTTTCACTTGCCGCGTCATTGGCGTTGGCATCGGCATATGGCGAGTGGTCGCCGTGGCCGTGATGTCCGTGGTGATCGGCCTGGTCATGCACCGGCTGTTCGGGCGTGCGGGGGCCGGGCCGGGAGACCCGGCGCCGCCGACAGTCAGCATGGGCCCGCGGCCCGGCCCGGTCGTCGGCATGGTGCTTCTTCTCCTGGCGCTGCTGGTCCTGGGTTCCATCGAGCTAACCTGGCGGTGGCGGGCGGCCCTGACGCTGCCGCTGCTCGTGGCCTTGGGCCTGGTCGCCTGGTTGCGTGTTGAGCGCGACTACTGCCGGCGCTGGCTGAAGGAAGGAATGGTGCTGATCCTGAAGATCATTCCGATCCTGATTCCGTTCGTGCTCGCCATCGGGTGGCTGGCGCAGAAGGTGCCATTGAGCGCCGGCCAGTGGCTGGCGGGCGGCAACTCGCCCGGCGTGAACCTGCTGGCAGCGGCATTCGGCGCGTTGATGTACTTCCCGATCATGACCGAAGTGGCGTTCGTCAAGATGCTGCTGAAGGTGATGGGGGCCGGGATCGGGCCGGGCATGGCGATCCTGCTCACCGGGCCCGGAGTCAGCCTGCCGGGCATGGTGATTCTGGCCCGCGAGATTGGGCCAAAGCGGACCTTCTGCTATGTTAGCCTGGTGGTGCTCCTGGCCGCGCTCGCGGGGTGTTTCTTCGGCTCGACCTGGGGCAGTTACCTGTGCAGTTGCGAGTTTAAGTGAACCGCCGCAAGGGACAGCGGAGTCGTGAATAGAGGATGGTCAATGGTGTGTGAGTGTGAGAGTGTGTGTGCATTCCTGACACCTGACACCTGACACCTGACACCTGACACCTGACACCTGACACCTGACACCTGAAACCTCTGCAATGCCACTGGACCGCCGAATCTATCTTGACTGGAACGCCACCGGGCCGGTACACCCGGAGGTGGCGGACGTTATTCTGCCGTTTCTCACCTCGCGGTTCGGCAATCCGTCTGCGCCGTACGTGCTTGGCCGCGACGCGTTCGATGCGGTGGAGCAGTCCCGTCGGCAGACGGCGCTGCTGCTGGGGTGCGCGCCGAAGCAGCTCGTGTTCACCAGCGGCGGCACGGAGGCGAATAACCTGGCGCTCAAGGGCGCATTCTTCAGCGGCGCTGCCGCCGGTCGCCGGCACTTGGTGATCAGCGCCGTCGAGCATCCCAGCGTATTGGCGACCTGCGAGTGGTTGCGGCAGCAGCACGGCGCGGACCTGACGCAGGTGCCGGTGGACTCGACCGGGCGCGTCGACCCGGAGCAGGTGGCGGCGGCGTTCCGGTCGGACACGCTCCTGGTCAGCGTCATGCACGCCAACAACGAGACAGGGACGCTGCAACCGGTCGGGGCGATCGCCGAGTTGGCGCGGCGTCACGGGGTCCTGTCGCATGTGGACGGCGTTCAGGCTGCCGGGCGAGTCGCCGTCGACGTCAGTGCCATCGGCTGTGATCTCTACTCGGTGTCGGCGCACAAGTTTGGCGGCATGAAGGGGGCCGGCGCGTTGTACGTGCGGGACGCGAGCGGGCTGGAGTGGGCGCAGCAGGGCGGGCGTCAGGAGCACGGTCTGCGTGCGGGGACCGAGAACGTGCCCGGGATCGTCGCGCTCGGCAAGGCGGCGGAAGTGGCGTTGCGCGACTTGGACGCGAACCGGGCCGCCTGCCTGCGGACTCGGGCTGTGTTCGACGACCTGGCACGGAAGATCCCCATGACCCGCATGAACGGGCACCCGACGGAGCGCCTCCCGAACACGACGAACCTGTGCTGTTTGTACGCGGACGCCTTTAGCGTGGTGTTGGCTCTGAGTGTGCAGGGCGTCTGCGTGGGCCTGGGCTCGGCCTGCGCGAGCCACGCCCAGGAACCGTCACGCGTGCTGCGTGCCATGGGCCTCAGCAACGTGGCGGCGCTGTGCTCGATCCGCGTCTCGACCGGGCCGACCACAAGCCTGCAGGACGCCGAGTTTGTCGCGCATCTGCTGCAGGAAACCGTCGAACGGGTGCGATTGGTGACGTCCCCCGAGCAGATCGGGGTGTGCGACGACGACTGCCCGTGCTTCACAGGGGGAACGATCGGTGTCGAGTGAAGCCGCACGACAACCTGTGGAACTGCTCCTGATCCGGTCCGAACCGCCTTGCCGTCGGTGCCAGGACACCGTGGCGGTGCTGCAGGCCGTGGCCGAGGCGTTGCCTGGTCGGGTCACGGTGCGCGTGGTGTCGACCGAGGATGCGGAGTGCGCACGGTACGGCGCGGTGCTGACGCCGATGGTGGTGGTGAACGGCAAGATCGCCTGCGCCGGCACCGTCCCGGTGCGCAGTGGACTGGAAAGACTCGTTGCCGCCGAACTGGCGCGGTGATGACCCGCTCAATGCTACTGACTCACATTTTGCATTTCGGATTCCTGTGCGGTGCGGTGGGAATCCCGCCCCCTCGCCTTGTCGCCAAGGGCGACACGCATGTCTAGCCCAGGGTTGCCAAACCCTGGGATCCGGCATGCCCGAACCCGATTGCACCCTGAAGGGGTGCTGCAAGCCGAGCCACGGTGACGTGCACGAGGCGGTCCGCACGTTCGTCCCCTTCAGGGACGGGTCGGGGAGGGGGAGGGTCACAAGACCCAGGGTCGTTCGGCCCTGGGCTCGACATGCGCGTCCCTGTTGGGGACGAACGGCACGGTCATCCAGCACCGAGACAGCGCCTTGCCGGCAACACCGAACGGTCCTGATGATTGTACTGTAACATGTTGTACGGCAATGTCTAATATTATGACAACGAAATTCCAAATGCGAGTTATCTGCATTGGTGGTGGTGGGGCTGGCTATGCCCGCAGGATCTCGGCGATTTCGCGCAGGCTGTCGGGCGTGGCATTGCCCTGCTGCCTGGAGAGCTCCAAGGCGACCAAGCCGAGTTGCTTGTAGAGATCCGCCACCTCGCCATTCCACTCAGCCAGCGCCTCGTGATGCGCCCGTATCACCCCGGCATCCCCCCTGGCGATCGGGCCCGTGAGTGCCTGCGCGGGGCCGAGCGCAAAGACATTCCGAACCGTGCCGTCCACAATCGGCTGCAGAACTTGGAGGGCGGTTTCTCTGGATATGCCGGCTTTCTCGAAGCAGCGCAGGCTGACCTCCATGAGCGCGGTCACATAGTTACATGCGAAGACCGCCGCCGCATGGTAGATGATTTTGGACTCCGGGGAGACGTCGAGGACGCGGGCGCCGAGCGCGTCGAGGAGCGTCTTCAGTTCCCGAGTCGCCGTCTCGGAACCTTCCACGGTGCAGTAGGTCCCCGCAAGGCCGCCGACGTCCTTCTCGGGATTGGCGAAGCTCTTGATGGGGTGCATGCTTCCCGTTGCGGCTCCCCTTGCCGCGACGTCTGCCAGTACATCCGAGGCGGCCAGGCAGCCGCTGCAATGGAAGACGACGCAGGTTCGCAGTCCGTCGCCCAAGGCGTCTGCCAGCCGTGCCGAGCAGTCGGCGATCGCGTCGTCGGGTGTGGCGATCATCAGAAAATCGGCGGGCGTGAGTTCATCGAAAGAACCGGCGACTTCCCCGGCCCCGATGAATGCAACGGCCTCAGCCGCACGCTCCACGGACCGGTCCAGTACCTGTCGCACCTCTACGATGCCACGCTCAGTCCAGAGCCGCAGGAATGTTCGCCCAACGTTGCCGCAACCGACGATGCTCAGGGATTTCACGAGCGTCTCCTCTCTTTCGGAGCAAGATAGCGGCGTTGGGCGGGGCCGGCAACATGCTCTCGAGTCTGGCGCCGCCGCAGCACGTTCAGGGCGGACCGCTTCAAGAGCACCCCCTCGACCAGGACACGGCGATGTGGGAGTGCCGTTGCTACATCGCAATGGACGCCATGCGTGCCGGGATTGTCGATGGCCCCGCTGAGTGCCGCTTCGGTTCCTTGAGCGAATGGTGCGGTACGGGACGCCACCCACTCGCCGGCAGCCTTCGGGGCGTGGCGGTACCCCGCGAGCCAGGTGATCCGCAGGACCTCGCTGGAAACGGCGTGGTGACACCGGCGCGTCGCCGGTGGGGTCTGTCGGGTGGCGTGCGGTACGCCCGCGAGGACGCGGACGCTCCAGAGGAAGCCGTCGTTGCCCCCCCCTTACACCATTCCACCACTGAACACTGAACACTGAACACTGAACACTCCCCGCGCCCCGGCTCAGCTCCATTTGTCGCGGAGTTTTGTGTACTCGTCGAGCATGGCCATGAAGTTGTCGTACTTTGTGCCGTAGGCGATGGAGTGGCTGGGGCCGAGGATGAAGCCGCCGCCGGGCCCGCCGCGCTCCATGGCGGTGCGCACGTCGCATCGGACGTCCTCCGGCGTGCCGGCAATCAGCGACTCGACCGGCATGCCGCCCCAGAACACGAGGCGATCGCCGAACATGCGCTTGAGTTTGCCGATCTCCATGCCGGCGGTGGTCTGCAGCGATTGGTAGCAGGTGACCCCGGCCTCGATGAACATGTCGACGAGCGGGATGTTCATGCCGCAGTTGTGGAAGAGCACGTGTTCGCGGAACGTCTTCAGACGCTGAATGCGTTCCTTGAAGTAGGGCTGGCACATCTCGCGGAACATGTCCGGCGAGACGAACGGGCCGTTGTTCCCGGCCATGTCCTGCTCGACAAAGATGCCGTCCGTGCCGGGGCGCACGTAGTGGGCATCGTTGGCGTTCTGGTACGCGACGCTCTGGCGGTTGCAGGCGTGGATGACCTCCGGTTGCAGCGCGTACAGCATCAGTCCGGTCTCGAACCCGCCGGGCCGCGACAGCGCGGTGATGTGGTTGTAGCTGCAGATGTAGCGGTCCGATCCGAGTTCCGCGACGATGTGATCGAGCACTTCGAAGACGGACGGGTCGGGCGGCGTCACGGCGGTCGGCATGGGGAAGTCCTCGACCTTGAATTCCGTGCGTTGCGTCGGGTCGTGCACGCAGAGCATGGCGTTCTCGAGGCGTGAGATCTTCCAGACGCGCTTGTGTCCGTCCTCGTACGTCTCGTCGTCGATGCGGCGCAGCTTCTCCGGCTCGTAGTTCTTTGGCGCCACGAGCCCGCCCTCTTTGGGAACAATGAGGTCGGCGCAGTCGATCTTGCGGTAGAACTCGACCACGTCCTTCTTCATGGCCTCGACCACTTCGTCGCGGCGCCCAGCCGCCAGCGCCAGGCGTTGCCCTATCGTGTCGCGGACGAGCGTTTTCCGGCCGATCACGCTGCCGATCGTGTCGCAGTCGACCAGGTAGAACCCGAGCGGGACACGGTCGGCCTTGCGACGCGACAGCACCGCGGAGACGCATTCTTTGCCAGTCATCATGGTTGGGACTCCTGCGGGAATACTTGGTCCGTGATGTTATGCTTCTGTCCCGAGGTGATGGTTCGCCGGGGGCTTTTCGCCCCCGTGCCCCCGACCAAGGGGCGTCCTTGACTCCCCTTGGAACCCCTCGGAGTTGCATCGGGAATCGGGCGGACATCCCCCGAGCCGGACGTCCTCCCGATTCCCGATGCGAGGCCGTCCGCCGCTCTGATCCCGTCCTGCGGGATCAGAACGGCGGAATGAATCCAGCGCGCCTTCCGCGGTGACGCCGGCGTGGCGGAGGGGCCACACCCGGCCCCTGGTCCTCGCTTGTTCTGCCGTGGCAAGTTCGGGGCACGTGGCTAAAACCTGAAACCTTCCGTCACTTCTCTACCAGTCCGGCCCCTGCAGGTGCAGGTCACCTTCGGGGAATGGTTCGTCTCCGAGGGTGTTGACCATGCAGATGTTCTTGCCGGGGATGGGGATGTTCTGCTGCCGGTCGTAGTCCATGCGTGTGTCCACGTCGCGGCGTGTCCACCCGAACTGCGCGTAGTACCGCTCCAAACCTGGGACGCAGAAGAGCAGGCCGAATTGGACTTCGCGCCGCACGGCTTCGCGCATGGCTGCCTCGAGCATGGGCGCGCCCAGACCGGCGCCGCGAAACTCGCGGCGGATCGCCATGTTCTGAATGCCGGCCACGGTGACCGTCGCCGTGCCCGCGCGGATGGTGCGGATGACGATCGCGACATTGCCCACGACGACGTCGTCGGCGTGGATGACCACCGAGAAGGCCGGGGCGCTGCCGTGCCAGTGCCGGGTGATCGAGAAGATCGGCACATCGGGCGGGAAACAGGCGCACAGCAGCTGCCGGACCTTCGCATCGACGTCCGGCGGCATGCGGACCTCGTCAATGACCTCCAGTCGCGTGGGGCGGAAACTCACGTTGTCCCAATCCTTTCGTCTAGAGCGACGCTTCCGAAACATGCTACCCGCGACCGGGTTCGTCAAGCGGTGTCGCGGCGGTGGGGTACTACGGGCTTGCGAGCCGTCTCCGAGCACGGGGGGGGCGCCCGCAATGCCACCAAGGTTCTTCTGTGCTACGTGCCCGTCGTGCTCGGCAGCCCCGCTGGCGGCCTCGCGGCGAATCGTGGCCATTGGCAGTGGCATGTGGAGTGCGGCGGCAGAGGGCGAGTGAGCGCCCGGCGACGCCGCTTTGGCTGGAGTTCGTTGCGCGGGCAATGCGCCTCAGCCAAAGCGGTGCCGCGCGCGCCCGTGACGGACTTGCCACCGCGCTCCATACGGTGACGTTGACGAGAACGTCAGTAGCATTGGGAGCGCCCGACTACATCTCAACGCGTTGGATGCCGAACACTCCCACGACGCGCGTGCCGTCGATCAGGGTCTCTTTGTTCACGTGCTGGTGGCCGTGCAGGAACAGGCGCGGGTGGGCGCGCTGGATGTAGGCATTGAATGCGTCGAAGCCGTAGTGCACGTCGTCTTCCTTGTCATGGACGCCGCGCGGTGAATTGTGCGCCACAAAGATGTCGACGGGCGCGAACGAGTCGAGCAAGCGCGTGACCCGCTCCTGGTCGTAGAGGTAATTCCCCTTCGGCTTGTAGCGCCAGCAGCCCTGGAACCCGCCGAATCGCAGTCCGCCCCAAGTGTGGCTGCGCAGGTGCAGGTCCACGATGGGCGCGGGGAAGGACGAACTGAAGTCGTGGTTGCCTTTGACTGCCAGGACCGTTGCGCAGCCAGCCGCCTGCGCGGTCTTGAGGATGACCTGGTCCGGGATGTCGCCGCAGGCGACAAGCACGTCAGCCTTGCCCGGTGGCGGTGCGGTCTCGTAGGGGAACTCATCGGCGATGATCAGGAGTGTCATGGTGTGCTCCGGAGCCAGGTCCGAGAAGAAGGCTGCATGTGGTTAGCCGCCTTGGCGGCGCGCTTCGAGCAACATGTTTGCCGTAACGGGTACCGAGGGTCACTGAGTCACCAAGTCACGGCGTCACTGAGTCACCGAGCCAGAGATCGACGTTCTGCAGCGGTCGGCCTTGTGCGTCGGTGAGGCGCAGGCACCAACCGGAGGGGCCGCCGCCCTGGATGACCTTCAGCAGGATCAGGTTCCGGCCGGGCTTGAACTCGACGGTGAACCGGTCGGTGTCGATGCCGACACCGCGTGACGCGTTCTGGCCGCCGACCGGTTCGCCGTTGAGCCAGAGTTTGAACCCGTCGTCGCTGCCGAGCCGGATCTCTGCCGGGGTGGGCGCTTTCACCTCGGCATACACTGCCACGTAGTAGGCCACAAGCTGGTCGGCAAAGATGTCGGGCAACTGCTCCTTCAGGCGTGGCAGGTCTTCACTGACCTCCAGCGCCTGCCAGGCGTTGGTCAACGCTTTCTCGTCAGCCTTGCCGCCGAACCACTCGGTCGCCTCCGGTGTCCCCTCGAGCGCTTTGAAGACGGTGGCGCAGGTTTGCCCGACGGTCGGGCGCGCCGCCGCTTCGCCGATGAAGTCCTGCGCGAACCCCACTGTCGCGCCGCCCGTGTTCGGACTCGGGAACGGGCCGCAGAAGAGGAATGTGCGCGCAAAACCATCGGGCGTCAGTTTGAAGGGGCCGGTCTCGGTGAGCGGTTTGGCCGATGGGACAGCCGACTTCTTTGGGCGCGCGGCGCGCACCAGGCGCTGCGCCTTGAGTTCCGTTTGGAACCCGTCGAAGAACGCCCGAGCCCGGGCCGTTTCCTTTTCCCACTGCGCGCGGTCGCCGAGGAAGTAGACGCGCGTCCGGAACGCGTCGATGCTGTCTTGGAACTGCGTGACGCCCTGACCCAGCACCTGGCCGGAGAAGATCTCGACCACGTCGCTCTGGCGCCGCAGGTTGAACGTGCGCGGCCCGGCGGTGCGGGTGTGGATGGCCAGGAAGCTGTGGTTCGCGTAGATGATCTCGTCCGCGTCGCAGAACAGGTGGCAGCCGGCGCGGCGCGCCAGGGCGCGCAGCAGGTCAGCCGGCGCCATGACCGAACCGATCCAGACATCCGTTGCGGCTGGGGCCTGGCGCAGGACGATGGCCGGCTTGCCGCCATCCTCGAACCGGGCCAGGACCGAGGCATCGTCCGCCACGCCGCTGAAGCGTTGCGGCAGTGTCGTGCCGCCGGGCTTCTGTTCGCGGACTCCGCCTGTCTTCGGGTCCAGGACCCACTCGGGCCGCTCGAAGCTGCCGAACACGCGCTGCGGGTCGAACCCCGTGAAGAGCTGCTGCCCGGCGTCGGTGAGTTTCATGTCCAGTTTCAGCCGGTCGCCGCGTTCCGAGTCGAGTCCGAACCCGAGCAAATCGCGGGAATGGTCGGGTGACATTTCAGGCTTTTGGTCCGGATTGAACAGGCCGGGTGCAAACATCCACACCAGGGTGGCGCCGTCGCGGCGCAGGCGCTCGTCGATCAGGCGTCGTTTCGCGTCGGTGAGGCTGAAGCAGTTCAGCATGATGCAGAGTTTGTAGCGTTTGGCATCGGGCGCGAGGATATCGTCGAGTTCGTAGTGATCGACGGGCGCGCCGAGCCGGCAGAGTTCCTGGACCTTGAACGCGTCGAGCAACGAGCTGGACACCGGCCACGGCCCGGTCGTGAACAGGCTGTCCAGGTCGACGACGGCGGCGATGTCCGTGTCGCTGGTGCGGTCCAGGCCCATGGCCGCTTCGCCATTGAGCTGCATCTTCTGGAACTGCGCCAGGATCGGCTCGTGATGGTACCAGCTCTTGCCCATCTGGAACCACCAGCCGTTGCCGCCTTCGCAGAGCTGATGCGCGTACTCGCGGGTCAGGCAGGCCAGGGACTCTTCGAGGTCCGGCGGTCGCCCGTACAGCGAGGGGTTCTTGTCGCTCATTTCGCTGAAGTTGGTGCGGATGTCCGACTCGCTGATCCACAGCTTGCCGTGCTTCTTCAGGCTGCCCAGGAGGAAGCGATTGCAGCCGTGTTCGCCGTGGCCGCGCCGGTTGTACTGCGGTGGCCCGGACCAGAAGTCGACGTCGGGCGAGGCGAGCACGTCTTTCAGCGTGGCCTGGCCGCCTTCGAGCAGCCAGTGGTTCTGCAGGTAGCCGTGGAAAATGCCGACGAGCTGCTCGCCCTTGCAGGCCTGCTTGACCGCGTGTGCGAACAGCCGCACACTGTCCTCCATCACCTTGTTGTGGACGTAGTAGTAGTCGCGGACCTGCTGACTCCGCTCGGGGTCCCAGAACGCGCCCGTGTCCAGGGTCCGGCGGCGCACAGGGTCGGGCGGCAGCGCCGAGGCGAAATCGATCTTCGGGGCGCCCCAGGCTTGGCGTAGTTTGCGGGCATCGCCGTCGTACTTGGCGCGGAGGTAGGTGCGGAACGCGTTGAGCATGGGCTTGGAGTAGTCGACGCAGTACAGATTGTGGTCATAGTCGCCCCAGTAGTACCACTCCTCCGTGCCGCCGCCGCAAATGAAGTAGCCGATGACGTTGCGCGCGTAGTCCGCCTGCCGTACGTGTGCGACGTAGCCGGCCAGTGCTTCGGCGGTCTTCTGCCGCCACTGCTCGGACGCGAAGCTCGGATACCCGCGCTCTTCCGGCGGTCGGTCGGTCATGGCGTACCACTTGGTGTAATGCTGGGTGGTCCCATCGTTGAAGGTCATGACTTCATCGGGGTAGTCGCGGGCAAAGTGTGGCGGGTTGCAGACGTAGAGCCGCAGGATGATGCGTGCGTTGGGGACTTCGTCGAGGAACTGGTTGATGCGATCGTCGAGCCGGCGGAAGGTGTCGAGTTGCGCGCCGGGCCAGCCGATGCCGCCGACCATTTCGAAGTGGACGGGGAAATCGCGGTCGGCGATCTGTGCAATCTGCTCGTAGCTGCCGGCGCAGCGGGTGTAGATCATCGGGCCATAGGGTCTGCCGTCCAGCACGAGCGTGGGGACGCCTTGGACGGGTGTCACCCGCGCGATCGTCTGCGGTTGGTCCGTCGGTTGCGCCGGGCTGTCGGGCAGGACGAGCCCGAACGTCGGCGTCGGGCCCTGCAACGGCTCGGGGTCCTGACCGTCGGGAATGCCATCAAGGTCGGTGTCCGGGAGGTTGGGATTGGTGGTCAGCTCGAGTTCCGCGAGGTCGGGCAGCCCGTCGTTGTCAGAGTCGGGCGCCGGGGCGTCTTTGGCTTGGAACACGCTCACCGACGTCCCGACGTCGTGCGCCAGTTTGGCGAGGGTGTCGGCGTACCGGCCGGGGCCGGCAGCGTGCGGCACGACGGTCAGTTTCACGTCGAAGTCGGCTTGGATCTCGACCGGTTTCTCCCAGCCGTAGGGTTCGACATAGATCCACTCGCGTTCGTCCGGTTTGACGGAGTCCATGTAGTAGAGGCCGCCGCCGGGCAGCGTGTTGCGCAGGATCACGCCCAGGCCGAACGGCGCATCGCCTGTGTAGCTCACGTCGTGCCAGGCCGGGTCCGGGGTCCAGCGCCCGGTGTTGCCCGCGACCTGCATGGCGCCGTCCTGGGTCTGGCTGTTGCTGAAGAGACCCGGCGTCTGCCCGGTCGCGCGCAACGAGACGGGCATCTTCAGCCACAGCAGTTGTGTGGACGTCTTGGCGTTGTAGTGGTGGTCGATCTCGATGAAGTCGCGGAAGAAGCGGTACTCGGTGACCATTGAGTTTCCGGCGGTGAGCAGGTCGGGGGTGGTGACACGGAAGCCGACAAACACCGGGCCGGCAGACGTCTGTTCCGTGGGCAGTGCGCCCAGTTTCTTCTGCGCGACTTGCTTCGGGTCGCGGCCGATCCACCAGTGGATGCCGTCGCCGAGCGTTTCGGTCAGGCGGTCGCCGTCCTTGAGTTGCAGCGACGTGATGGCGCCGCCCCGGTCACGGTCGAGCAGGGCGACATAGCGGTCGGTTTCGATGCGGAAGGCGCCGTCGACCTGGGCGACAGCGGGCGTCGCGGCTGGCGCGGGGCTGACGTAGAGGAAGTACCGGTGTTCGGACCCGGGCGCCAGCGCCGCGCCGGGATCGAGGAGCACCGCCGCACCGGCGGGCTGCACCGCGACTTCGCGGTCGGCGGTCAGGTCCCAAGCGCGGAACGTCGAGCCCGGGGGCAGGGCGGCAGCGTCAGGCACGGACAGCGCGATCGGGCGCTGCACCGCCTCAGCGTTGGCCGGGACCCAGACGCGGACCAACGCACGGCGTGCGGCGTCCGCAATCTGCCACGGCGGGTCAGCGGGCTGCGCGGTCGCCACGGCGGTCCACAATGCCAGAAACAGCGCCGCGGCCAACGCTGCGGGGCAAGAGGGTTGAACCACGGAGACGCGGAGGCACGGAGAGGGCATGATCGAAACGGTTCTCGTGCTACCGAGAGGACGGCAAACCGGGCTCAGCATGTTCCAAAGTCTCCTCGTCAGTTCAGTGTGGACGTGTGGGGCGTGCGAGCCCATACTATGGCGGTTCGGTTCCGGAGGCGCCAGTGCAGGCGGCGTGTTGCGTCCGCCCCTCCCTGGAGCGCCCGCGTCTCGCGGGCTGACTTGGTGGCGTGGCGGTACCCCGCGAGCCAGGCGGATCGACTGTCCCAATGTCGTACGTCCATGGGCTGTTTCAGCGGTTGTCCCGGGTGGCGAGGGCGTGAGCCCGCGAGACGCGGGCGTTCCAGGGGCCCGCCGTAGACGGGGCCAGGGCTGTTTCAAGATCGGGTCACGCCGCATGGGAACGCTCCGTATCGACGCGCGTTCAGTAGGGCCGGCCTGTCCCCAGGCCGGCCCCCCCCCCCCC
>Ga0208968_1001402_pt1 | contig 13053 bp, 9 predicted proteins | sample RifOxyA3_FD_184031 | JGI IMG/M metagenome (GOLD analysis project Ga0208968, IMG submission 184031) | Groundwater microbial communities from Rifle, Colorado - Rifle Oxygen_injection A3 (SPAdes) | ecosystem: Environmental > Aquatic > Deep subsurface > Groundwater | place: Rifle, Colorado, United...
TCCTGTGGCAGTTGTGGCACCGACGCACAATGCGCGTCGGGTGTCTGTGAGGCCTGCGAGCCCCAGTGCTACGATGCGGAATGTGGAGCGGGGCGCTGCGGTGCCTGGTGTGGCGATTGCGGTGACTATGCGGTGTGCAAGAATGGCCTGTGTGTCACCTGTACTCCCAACTGCATCGGCAAGGTCTGTGGGCCTGATGGCTGCGGTGGCTCCTGTGGCGAGTGCGCAACCGGTGCGAGCTGCCAGTTTGCTGGCACATGCTCGACCTGCACCCCCTCCTGTGAGGGCAAGGAGTGCGGCGACGATGGTTGTGGCGGCAACTGCCCGGCGTGCGCCCAGGGGCTCGTTTGCAGCCGCTACAAGTGTGTCAGTGAAACACTTGCACTGCCGTGTCCTACGGGTGAATGCACGGACCCAGAGGTGTGCGCTGAGCTTGATTTCGGCGACGGCAACAAGGTGACCTTCTGTACCATCACCTGCAACCCTGATGTCCACACCGATTGCGAGGCCATGGACGGTTGTTGCATGGGTGAAGAGGGACAAGACCATCATTGTATCATTGGCCCCTATTGCGCTGGTTGTGCGCCCGACTGCGCGGGTCGAGAGTGCGGTGACAACGGTTGTAACTCCGGCGTGTGCGGAAACGGAACCTGCACCGGTGGTGAGGTGTGTACCAGCGAGGGTCGTTGCCTAGCTTGCACCCCCAACTGTACCGACCGCCAATGTGGTTTCGATGGTTGTGGAGGAAGCTGCGGCGATTGCGCCGGCAATGAGCATTGCGACGTCAACGGCACTTGTGTGTGCGACCCCGATTGTCGTTATCGTGATTGCGGTGACGATGGCTGCGGTGGGTCCTGCGGTCACTGCCCCCAGGGAATCCGATGCGACTACCGTGGGCAGTGCACCGAATCCTGAGCTAGGTTTTTTCCCGCAGATCCTTAGAAATCGGTCATGGACTCGCGATCAGTCCATCAACGTCCAGGTTTGAGCTCCGACGCTTCCATGACCGTCCCATAGACATAGAAGTCGACGTTCGGGTTGCCCTTGACCAAGCCGCTGACCACTCGAGAGACGATGGCTGGCGGCGAATTGAACATGACGTTGTCACCGTTATCGGTGGAAATCATCGTTTCCCGGGCCGATTGCATGGTGGCTTCGAGCCCCTTGTGCAGCCATTGAGAAGCCGCTGGGCGTTGCATGGATCCTACTTCCGGCTTGGGATTACCGTTGTCTTCGAACAATTTTTCCGCAGAGGCGAACCATTTGCCTACGAGGCCCATTTGCTCGAGGACTGCCATCTTCTCGCCCAAGGCTTCGCCAAGCTTGCCCTTGAATGTCTTCACGAACGCCTCTTTGGGCGTGCATCCCATCTGTGCAGCAAGGCCCTTGAGCTTCTCTGGGTTGAAGCAGAGTGCCTCAGCTTCGATGAATTTTTGGAAGAAGGGAGTCGTGATTTCGGCGAACTTCGGGAAGGGCACGCCGTTGCGCTCAGCAGCCTTGTCTCCAAAGCCGAGGATCATGCTGATGCTGCCGACGGCGCTTGCACGCTCCCAAGGGAAATACTGCACCATGAGGTCGCGGACGAGGTCAGCGGTGGTTTCCGCCGGCCATGGCAATGCGGCACCAGTGATGGGGCCTTGCCAACCATCGCCGCTAGGGGAGGTCCACTTTGCTTGGGCACCGTTATCAATCTTGAATTTGACGTAGTCGCTGTACTCTTCAAAGCTCTTCCACGGACGGATTTGTTCTTGGGTCAAGCCCTCAAGCTCCCATAACCCCTTGCGCTTGTCGGTGGTGGAGAATTCCAACCCGTCGGTCGCGTCGTCCCAAACGGCGTGGCTATTGCTGTCAGCCGATTTGTTGTAGACATTCTTGAATGCCGCAAAGAGTTTTTTGCCCTCATCACCGAACACTTGCTTGAAGCCTGACTCCGAGTGTTCGACGTTCATAGCGATGATCGCGACGATGCTCTGATGCTCGGCGCAGTAGGTTTGCCAGGTGGGATCGTCTTCGAGTTGACGTGCCGCTTCGATTTGCGTGCGAGTGTAACCTGCTTCCTCGCCGCCTTTGAGTATCAACCAGTTCTTGTAGAAGAACAGGGCCGTGTTGATATCAATGGTGCGGTAGACGTCGGACTTGTAGTCGGGCGGGAAGGTGACGTCGAAGTTCATTGCCCGCGCTGCATAGTGGGCATTCTTGTTGAGGTCGGCTTTTTCCCATCCCTTGACGTTCATGCCGAAGGCCCGGGCCGGATAGCCACTCACAGAAAAAGTCCTGCCATGGTACGTTTCAGGCGCGTTGTAGGTTTCTGCCTCACCTAGGTAACCACCGAGGTGTGTCTGACGTGCCTCGGTTCCGAGGTTCTCCTTGGCCAGGGTTTCACCGTCCGGGTTGTTCCAGCTCTCAGGATGCTCATAGGCGAGAACCGACCATACGGGATCTGACTTCTTGAGCCCATCTCGTTCCCTGATTACCGCGTCGAAAACCTCACCGCCTTTGAGAGTGACGGGATTGCCATCAACGTCTTTGAGCTTGACCTCTTCCCCACGGTCGGCGACTGGAATCAACCGCATGCCGTATTTGGCATCTCCAGATTCGGCAAGATTGTAAGCGAGATCAGGCACCCAGAGTTCCTTGCCACCGAGCGTGAACTTGACGCGTCCAAACCCTTCCTGGCTGGCACCACCGTAGTTGCGCAACGCTCCGGGAGTGACAGCGAAAGTTTGTGCCGGGAGTTTCACGCCACCTTCGAGCTCGAGCGCGGGCAAACCCGCGAAGTTGAGCTTGTCGCCAGCTTGAGAGTGAGACAAGAAAATCTTGGCCTTCTCAGGATCGGCGACCACACCCTTATTTTTGTACCAGCCGCTGGACGCCGGGAGAGTGGTTCCTGGCTCGACGTGCGGCGGGTCAATGACAATCGGAGGGACGATCGGAGGGTTGACGACGTTGACGCACTTCGCCTGGTAAAAACTCTCGAACTTCTCGTTGAAGGAGTGCTCAAGGTAGGTCTTGATGTCTTTTTGGATCTGGCTTTGGGGTTGGAAACTTTTCAGTTCACCAAGCGAGAGTTTGGTACGGGATGTGCGCCCCTTCTGGGCGGCATCGAATACAGACTGCAGCGCCGCGAGGGACTCATCCTTGTTGGCACCGAACGCATTCTTCCAATCGCTTTCGTTTGCCAGTTTGTTCGTCAGTTGTTCTTGGAAAAAGGTTATCTTTTGAGCGTTGATCGGCATGATTTTGTCCTCCCACTTGGAGCAATTTGCGGCTGACTTCGTTCATTTGTTGGGTATCCAAAATGGACACCACAATCATATTTCACCGAACAATAACCTGGAATTTGTCGTTCGTCTAGGTCTTTGCGAGCTGATCCCACGTGAATTGTGACAAATGTCCCGCCTTCTATTGTGACAAATGTCCCGCCTTCTTAGGACAGCTAAGTCGATGCCTTTTCAAACTGTTAGATTGCTTGTTTCGTCGCCCGTGGCAGCCTATGCATGGCCGCGATGGAACTTGCGATCTCCGTGGCCCAGTCCGTGGTCATCCTCTTTGGCCTCGGGGCGGTTGGATTTGCCGTGGTGGCCCGCAAGACGGTGCCCGAGCAGACCTTCGCGACCCTCGTACCCTTCGCACTCGATATTGCCTTGCCCGCGTTGGTGTTGGTCGAGATCGCTGAGAAGCTCGATCCCCAGGCCAATCCCAATTGGCATCTCTTTCCTTTTTGGATGGTTGGCTTTTACGGGGTGTCCTTTGCCTTTGCCTGGCTAACCTCCCACTGGGCGAAGCCCGAGAATCGTCGCGATTTCATCGGCAGCCTGCTCTATCACAACGCGATCTTCTTTCCCCTGGTGATCATCAAGGGTAGTTATGGCCATGCGTCAAATCTGGTGCCGCTGTTGTTTTTGCTCACCATGGTGAGCCCGCCTTTGGTGTTTAGCACCTACCCCTTGATCTGGGGCAAGCGCGGTCAACCCATCGCTTGGTCGAAGATAATCAACCCCGTCTTGATTGCGGCAGGGATCGGTTTGGCACTCAAGCTCAGCGGCGCGGTGCCGCATGTGCCCGCTCCCGTCAAGTCGATCATGGTGATGCTCGCGGGACTGGCGATTCCCCTGCTCATGTTGATCATGGGCGGTAACGTCTACGTCGATTTTCGCAAGAAGCTCGGCTTTGCCTATGGGGAGCTCGGCAAATACCTACTTCTCAAGCTGTTGGTCTTCCCCATGGTCGTGCTCGGATTGTTGTTGCTGCTTCGGCCCGATTCCGACTTGGCGTTCTTGCTGTTTTTGCAGAGTGCCGTGCCAGCTCTATCTGCCGTGCCAATTTTCGCCGAGCGCTGTGGCGGCAATCGTCATCTGTGTAATCAATTGTTGGTCGGAGGCTTCATCGCATCGGTGGTGACGCTGCCGATCATGCTCCGGGTGTTTGACAGCGTTTACTGAGCCATCGTTAGTAGCTCGTCTCGGTCAAGCGAACCTTGCCGCGGAATGCCCAGTAGATGATGCCGGTGTAACCGAGCACGAACGGCATACCGATGGCCGCGATGACAAGCATGAGCGTGAGGGTCTTGGGGCTGGAAGCGGCTGTGAACAGGGTGACGTTGAATGCAGGGTCGTTGCTCGCGGTCACCAGGTTGGGGAACAGGGCGACGCCAAATAGAGCGACGAGCCCGGCGATGACGAGGGCACTGGAGACAAAGGCTTGCTTGAGTTTGTTTCGGTGGAGGCAGCGCGGAATATTGGCAATGGCAAGCACATTCAACACAGCGACGACGGCACCGATGGGGAAGTGGGCGAAGTTCGCAGTGGCGCGCGGCACCAGGATGAGGGTGTACAGCGTGGTGAGCACATAGGCTGCGGTGAAGGCAAAGAACGCTCGCCACATCCAGGGTCGCAACCGTTGTTGAAACTCGCCCTCGGTCTTGAGGGCGAGAAACAGAGATCCGTGCGTGGCAAACATTGTCAGGCACAAAACTCCCACCATGACCGGATAGGGGCCGAGTTGGTCGAAGAGACTGCCGGTGAAGCTGCCCCGTTCATCCAAGGCGATGCCGACCATGGCGTTGCCGATGGCGACGCCAAAAAGGAGAGTGGCGAGGCCCGAGCCTGCGGAAAAACTCCAGTCCCAGAAGCGGCGCCACCGGGGTGACTGCACTTTGCCGCGAAACTCTATCGACACGGCGCGGGATATCAAGGCGAACAAGAGTAGGATGAACGCCGTGTAGAAGCCGGAGAAGACTGTGGCGTAGGCCTCGGGAAATGCCGCAAACATGGCACCGCCAAAGGTGACCAACCAGACTTCGTTGCCGTCCCACAAGGGACCGATGGCGTTCATTGACAGGCGGCGCTCGTCGTCGTTTTGGGCCACCCATGGATGCAGAATGCCAACGCCGAGGTCAAAGCCGTCGAGGATGGCGTAACCTGCTAAGAGAAAGCCCAACAAGAGAAACCAGATAATCGCGAGTGTCTCCCAATCCATGGTCGCTCACTCCTTTGACGCTGCCGCGTCGTCATCAACGGTTCTGGTTAGCGAGTCGTTATGACCGGCGCGACCGCTGGCCGCATCAACAAAGCCGCCCGTCGCAGGTCCAGAACCGACGGCAATAGGGTCTGGTCCATGTTTGATCTTGCGATCCAACACGAACAGCCACACGGCCAACAGTGCGAGGTAGATACCGGCAAAGCCAATGATCGAAGTGAGAACCTGACTGGCGTTTACGCTCGGACTTCCTGCGTTTTGGGTGCGAAGCCCGAGTCTTTCATTGTAGGTGACAACACCCGCGTCGCCCAGGATCAATGCTCCCGCAGCATCGCGCTCAATGGGGGGATGCACGATCCACGGTTGACGCCCAACCTCGGTGGCGATCCAACCGGTTTCATTGGCGGCAATGGCACCAACCACGGCGAAGACAAACGCCCACAACAGCCAGCGGGTCTCGAAGAGCGTGCCACGCCACCACAAGAAGCTCGCAAGCAATGTGAGGCCAATGAATGTCATGCCCAAACCAACCATCAAGTGGTAACTCGCAAAGGGAATAAAGACCGGCGGTCGGTCTTGGGGGCGAAAACGATCGAGGCCAATCACCTCGGCGTCGAAATCGTAGTGCAGCAAGAAACTCAGTCCCCCTGGGATGGCGAGATTGAAATGGATGGTCTCCTCCTCTGCGTCGGGAAAACCCACGAGGCTCATGGCGGCCGGCCCTGTCGCGAAATGGCCCTCGAAGGCAGCAAGCTTGGCCGGTTGAGTTCTGTAAACGCTGTTGGCCTGGTGATGCCCCGACACCAACGCCGCCAAGGAAGCGATGGTCGCGAAGATGAGGGCACCCGAGAAGGAACGTTTGGCAAACTCGATGTGGCGGTCACGTAAGATGTAAAACGCAGAGATGCTCATGATGAAGAAGGCACCGAGAATGAACGCCGCGATCAATACATGGACGAGACGGTGTACAGTTGAGGGATTGAAGACCATCGCCCAGAAGTCAACGATCTCTGCACGCAAGACAGGAGCGCCATCGACGACCCATGGCTCTCCGTTGCGCGTCATTTGTACAATGTGATGGCCCGCCGGGGTTTGCTGCCAGCTGTTGGCAATGATGATCCACACCGATGAGAAGATCGAGCCAATCGCCACCATGACAGTGGAGATGAAATGCAGCCGCGGCGACACTCGGTCCCACCCAAAGACCATCACCGCGAGAAACCCAGACTCGAGGAAAAAGGCGAAGATGCCCTCGGCTGCCAGTGCAGAGCCGAAGACGTCACCGACAAAACGGGAGTATGTGGCCCAGTTGGTGCCAAACTGGAACTCGAGGACAATCCCTGTGGCCACGCCCAAGGCGAAGTTCAGGGCAAAGATCTTGGTCCAAAACCTTGCCGCGATCCCGTAGAGCGGATCGCGACTCCTGAGAAACATGGCCTCGAGAAAAACCAACACCCCACCCATACCGATGGTGAGCGGCGGAAAGATATAGTGAAACCCGGCGGTGAGACCGAACTGTATACGGGAAAGAAATACGACATCCATGGGGGCCTTCTGGGGACGAAACGAGTGAGTGAAAGCTAGTCGCTGACCGCGTCCTTTCGAGCGGAATGCAGGGCCTCGATAAACGGTCGATCGACCATGCGCTCGTGACGCATGAACCAGTCGCTGGTCCATTCGGCGACCTCGCGGACGGTCAGAATCGTGTAAGGTGTGTTGAGGAACTCGGCGAGCTTGTTTCTGAAGGAACGGTGGGCCGCCTTGTGGGTCTCGGCGTACGCGTACTTGATTTCTGCCATCAACTGCTCTTCACGGGCAAAGTGCTGCTCAGCATAATTGGCCAAGAACTCGAGGTTGACGGCGAGCTCGCCTATATCCTGACCCGCTTTGCTCGCGGCGACGATCTTTTGCGCCCGGGTGTAGAATTCGCGATGCTGGTCATCGAGATCAACATCCCCGGTAACGATGTCGTCTGCCCACGTGAGTGGGGCACGCTTGATAGGCATTTTGGGTGGCATTGGCTTTGTTCCCTCGCGTGTGCATTTTGACGATTCTCGCAGCTTCCCGCAACCCTTGTATGTCGACGTGCCGATGATGTCGATGTTGTCGATGATGGTGATTAAGTTGAGTTTGTGACAGTGGACAGCTTAGCATAACAGTGGCGAAGTCGCGGTTCTGTGGCGCCACACCGATGAGGTCTGCATGAGCAACTACGATGTCGTCATTCTGGGGGCGGGGCCCGCTGGGGAGAGGGCTGCGATCCAGGCGGCCAAGATCGGCAAGCGGGTGGCGCTGATTGAGCGAGAACACGTCGTAGGTGGCACCGGGGTGGTTTGGGGTGCCATTCCATCCAAGACCCTGCGTGAGAGCGCGAGCTTTGTGCGCTCGATTACCAGTCGCAAGCTGGATGGCATCCCCGTCAACATTGGCGCTGAGATTTCCATTGCTGATTTCATGTATCGCGAGCGCATGGTCGTGCAACGGGAGCTCGAGCTCATCAACAAGGCGCTCGACCGTTGGGCGGTCGATCTCATTCACGGCCAGGGTCGCATTCTTGACGAGCATCGAGTCGTCGTCGAGAACCGTCACGGCCAGTCCCGAATACAGCTCAGCGCCGACTTTATTGTCATTGCCACGGGCTCAAGCCCTAACCACCCGGAGGATGTCGACTTTGATACCGACGTCGTCTTTGATTCGGCGACGATTCTCAAGCTACCGCGAATGCCCCGTTCGATCATCGTGCTCGGGGCAGGTGTCATTGGTGTCGAGTATGCAGCCATCTTTGCGGCCTTGGGCCTGCAGACCACCTTGGTGGACACCCGGCCGCAGATGCTTCCCTTTGTCGACAGGGAGATCATTGAGATTTTGCAGCGAGAGTTGCGCAAGTTGCACATGGTGATCATTCACGATGACCACTACGCCCGGGTCGAGAGAATTGACGGTAAGCCACCGTCTGTGCGCGTCCACACGCGAGAGGGCAACACCGTTGAAGCCGACGTGCTTCTCTATTGTGTTGGACGAGATGGCAACAGCAAAGGCCTTGGTTTGGAAAACGTCGGGATCCAACCAAACGAGCGCGGACTCATTCCCGTCAACAGTTTCTTCCAGACCTCGATGTCGCACATCTACGCCATCGGCGATGTGGTGGGGTTTCCTGCCCTAGCGAGCACCTCCATGGAGCAGGGCCGTCAGGCAATCCGGCACGCTTACGGCGTCGCGGGCCCAAAGGGCGACACTGCGGTGTTACCCTTTGCGATCTATTCGATTCCCGAGGTCAGCTATATTGGTGCCACAGAAGAGGAGCTCGTGGCCGCTGGTACCGAATACGTTGCAGGTCGGGGCCGCTATGAGCTCAATCCACGCGGGCAGATTATTGACGATACGGGGGGGTTGCTGAAGCTGCTCTTCGAGAAAGCGTCGATGCGCCTGCTAGGGGTGCACATTGTCGGCACCGGTGCCTCAGAGCTCATCCACACGGGGCAAGCTTTTCTCTACGATGGGACAGATGCCACTCAAATCGCCGAGACGTTGTTCAACTACCCGACACTTTCAGATCTCTACCGCCACGCGTCCCTCGATGCTCTGATGCAGGCGAACAAGCTCGATGCGCTGATGGCGCGATGATAAAAAAGCGGCCACACCCCGCCAAGAATGTGGCCGCTATATCGAGCGTCACCAGACCTGCCACGAGCCGCCAATATCGATTATTCTTGGCCCAGCACCGCTCACTGATAGTTATCGGGCAGGCGGGCAAAATGTTGCATGCTTCGCACGACAAAATACGACAAATACGGCCATCCCGATCAACGCATGCAGGGAGGACGTTTTGGCCTCGTGCGCCCGTGTTTGTCTTGGGCTCAATCCTTGGCTAGCCTGGGAGGAAGAAAGGAGAGCGCATGAGCCAGCGCCGTTTTGCACGCGCCGTTGCACCCATCACTATCGTTGACGTCGATGAGCCGCAAACGAGCTATCAAGCGAGAGATCTCAGCGTTGGTGGTGTCTTTTTGCTCACAGAAGAACCGTGGGGGCTTGGCAGCGCCAGGTGTCTCGCTATCGAACATAAGAACAGTCGCGTTATTGCCAAAGGTCGGGTCATTCGGTCCGATCCCACCGGTGTGGGTCTGCGATTTTCCGACGAATCGGAACAGTTTCGGTCATCCATTCGTAACCTTCTGGTCGAGCTCGTCTACGAAGGCGCGAAACTCGGGGAACATCGAAGGGCGCAACGCTTTGAATCCGCAGTACCGGTTCTTTGGCTTCTGGGGACGGCGCAATACCGCTCTACGTTCATTGATCTGTCTCCCACCGGCTGCAGCATTCATGCCCAGCGGCCGCCCCCAGTGGGCACCGTTATTTATGTGCAGTTGCCGATCATCAAGGAGCGCAACCTGGTTCCTGTCGTCGAAGAGGTGCATGGTTGCCGTGGGACTGTCGTACGATGCACGGCTGATGGCTTTGCCGTCGAATTCAAAGGAATGGTGGATGGATTCCGCCGGGCCATTCGGGCATCGGACAGTGTTCGTGCAAATGGTAAGCAGTGACAAAGGCCGCAACAACAGGCTACTCAGGCTCTCCCGCAGGTGTATTCAGGTTCTGGTGGCAGAGGTGGCCGAATTGCGCCCCTTGTGGCCGAGCATCCCCCTGTGCTACTCGCAAGATTCTGATGGAACAGGCTTTTTGGGGCGACAACAATATCTTGAAAGTGGTCATCGCGATCGCCGATGTCGGTGTGGTCGCATACATCGTCTATCGCGTTCTTCTGTTGATTCGCGGCACACGGGCGCAACAAATCTTAGTCGGTCTCGCTCTCATCGTCGTCGCCTTTTTTGCGTCGCGGTTGCTCGGCCTCAAGACGCTGTCGTGGATACTCGACAATTTCCTAAGCTCGTTTCTTCTCATCGTCATCGTCGTTTTCCAACACGACATTCGGCGTGGCCTGTCCCGGGTCGGGCGTCGCCCATTTTACGCTGGAATCGGATACGGCCAGGGAGCCTATCTTGTTGACGAGCTGACTCGAGCTGCCGAGGCTATGGCGAAGGACCGTATCGGTGCCATCATACTCGTCGAACGGGAAGCTGATCTCAGCGAGCTTGCCGAGACGGGTATTCGCGTTGATGGACGAATATCGACGGGGCTTCTGACCCAGGTGTTTACACCCCCAGGTCCGTTGCACGATGGCGCTCTCATTATTCAACAAGGTCGCATTACCGCGGCGGCCGTGTTTTTGCCGATGACCCAGAATCCTCGTCTCGACCCATCCATTGGCAGTCGCCATCGGGCGGCGGTTGGTGCCACTGAGGAGGTCGACGCAGTGGCCATCGTTGTCAGCGAAGAGCGAGGTCAGATTTCTATCGCTGAGCGCGGAGTCCTGACCCGTGATCTCGACCCCGCCATGTTGCGCAAAGTCCTGCAACGCTATTTCGGCCCGCGCACGCTAACGAAATCTAAGCCTCGCAAGAGCGAGCCGAGCCGAGCCTGAGCTATGAGTCTGACATTCATTACGCGAAATATCACTCTCAAGCTCATCTCTTTGGCTGTGTCATTGTTGATCTTCTTGTTTGTCAACGTTGAGAGCAGCACTCCGGTTGAGGTTGACTTCCCCGTAGAGTATCGCACTGCCAATGACATGATGGTTACCAACGATCCCCCGTCGGTCCTACACACAACAATGCAAGGGCCATGGGCGAATTTCCGCTCGTTTGTGCAAAGTGAGCTGAATCCCGTCATCATTGACCTTAGCAATGATGAGCCAGGAGACCACCTGAAACGCATAGAGCTCGACGACGTCGACCCCCCAGGTGGTATGCGAATCGTCGGGGTGCGCCCGGTCGAGGTGGAGCTCATACTCGATCGCAAGGTTGAGCGGCGTGTGCCGGTCGAGCCGACCATCATGGAACGGCCTGCTTTTGGTTACGAGATCTTGAGAGTACAGATCGAGCCGAGTGAGGTTCGCGTGGTGGGGCCTGTCACCAAAGTTGGTGATCCCCGTTTCTTCATCAGAACTGAACCGATTAACGTCGCGCGGCAAACGGCTGATGTCACCATGGAGGTGGATCTACGGCCACCGGGTGAGGGTGCCCGCTTGCTAGACCGCCATGTCAAAGTTGAAGTCCAGATCAATGAGGAGTTTGTAGAGAAGAGCTTCAAGGGCGTTGAGGTCCAGCTCGACCACGGTCCCGCAGGGGCACGCGTCACTCCCCACTCTGTGGAAGTAACTCTCAAGGGCCCGCGGCGCCTCGTTGACAAGTTGGACGCCAACAGCCTCAAAGTCTACGTCGACGCTCTGCCAGAGATCAATGAAGGCCAGCGTAGCTTCGAGAAGATTGTGATTCTGCGCTCGGCACCTGAGCGTACGGTGCTTCTCGAACCCGTTCCCACCGTGGTCGTCCAGGTTTCCCGATCCCGCCGCAGGAGATAGAAATGGCCCCAAGCAGCAAACGTCGGTTTTTCGGAACTGATGGTGTTCGCGGTGTCGCCAATCAGCATCCCATGACCTGCGAGGTGGCGCTGGCACTTGGTCGAGCAGTTGCGTACCAAGCGCAGGCGCATACCAGCAATCACAGAATCATCATTGGCAAAGACCCCCGACTCTCCGGTTACATGTTGGAGATGGCATTCGCGTCGGGCGTGTGCTCCATGGGGGTCGATGCGCTTCTTCTTGGACCGATGCCGACCCCCGCCGTCGCGTTTCTCACGCGCACCATGCGTGCCGACGCGGGTGTGATGATCAGCGCGAGCCACAATCCTTACGAAGACAACGGTATCAAGATCTTTGCGCGTGACGGCTTCAAGCTCGCCGACGAAAAGGAAGTCGAGCTCGAGAGTTTTATGGAAGACGAAAAGGTCGGCAAAGTTCGCCCCACCAAGGCAGCCGTTGGCAAAGCGTTTCGCATCGACGACGCAGCGGGGCGTTACATAGTCTTTCTCAAGAGCTTCTTCCCTGCCGACCTGGATTTGTTGGGAATGACAGTCTGCGTCGATTGCGCCAACGGTGCCGCCTACAAGGTCGCCCCGACGGTGTTCTCGGAGCTGGGTGCCAAGGTGCACGCCATCGGTGTGTCCCCCGACGGTCGCAATATCAATAGGCGTTGTGGAGCGCTGCATCCGGCGAGTCTTAAGGCGGCCATTAAGCGCCACCGCGCGAACATTGGTATTGCGCTTGACGGCGACGCCGACCGGCTGATTGTCGTCGATGAAACGGGTGCCGTTGTTGACGGTGATATCCTCATGTCGATCGCTGCGGAGGAGATGCTTAGAAGTGGGGATCTGCACGACAACACGTTGGTCACAACAGTGATGTCGAACCTCGCCCTCGACAAAAAGCTCACGAGTCTGGGTGGCAAGGTGATCCGCACCCAGGTCGGCGACCGTTACGTGGTTGCGGCCATGCGCGAGGGCAATCTCAATTTTGGCGGGGAGCAATCGGGGCACCTCATCTATCTCGACCATTCGACCACCGGCGATGGCCTCCTTGCTGCCATCAAGCTGCTGGCAGTGCTCAAGAGGACGGGGATCAAGCTTTCGGAGCTCAAGCACCGTCTTGAGCTCTACCCCCAGTCCTTGGTTAACGTGGTG
>Ga0208968_1001412_pt1 | contig 12983 bp, 6 predicted proteins | sample RifOxyA3_FD_184031 | JGI IMG/M metagenome (GOLD analysis project Ga0208968, IMG submission 184031) | Groundwater microbial communities from Rifle, Colorado - Rifle Oxygen_injection A3 (SPAdes) | ecosystem: Environmental > Aquatic > Deep subsurface > Groundwater | place: Rifle, Colorado, United...
CGTTCGACCATGATCCAACCGCAGAATCAATGCCAACCACCAGAACGCCGGAACCGACAAAATGAGCATCCTGGTTGTCCGCAGCACTTCCAACAGGACCCCATACACCGGCAGCCTGAAGTACACCATTCAAATACAGTTCGCCCACAACTTCCGACACGCCATTCGTCAAATACATAGTTGATCCAGCATCCAGCCTGACAACAGCACTGTTGCTGATAACATCCCCGGAACTCTCGATGGTCAACTGTTTTCCTGCTTCCACGGTAATATTCGTTGTGCTCCCGAAAACACCTGCACCGATAGCCACAAGAGTACCATTACTCACAACGACATTGCCGTTGAAAGTATTGGTAGCAGTCAACCTGAGAAGACCGGACCCCATCTTGATCAACCCGCCATCTGCACCACTCAGATTTTTCAGCGGAACGGAGATTGTAACATCATTGGTATCCGTATCAATAACAGCGCCACCGGCATTAACATAAGCGCCCTTGGGATTCACCGTGGCACTGTAAATCTGCAGGAAATTATTCGTGGTTGCCGTTGCCACAACGCGCGTACCGTTAAAAATCATTTTGGCTATATTTACCCCTCCATTATCGTAATCGTCGCCGTCAATGCAGGGGGTATAAAATGTTCCGCCATCCAGGTTCAGGGCCCACGCAATATTGGCATTGCGATCCATCCCGTTTGTCACAGATAGAACGGTATTGTTTGTGAGTGTAACAACACCCCAGTTCCCGGTCGGGGAATAATAAGCTGCAAGCTTACCGCCAATATTCACCGTACTGCCATCAAGAATGAGTGATGCACGACCTACTATCAGGTCCCCACTGGTTACTAGCACGGCGTTACTCAGCGTTGTTCTCTGGGCCGCACCCTGCGGCTGGTTATTCGCGGTAGCCCCTTGTACAACAAAACTCTTTGAACCCAGGGTTATAGGACCGCCAAATACAATGTTATGGTTTAATCCAGCGCTAGCCAGGGTTCCGTCGATTGTAAATGTTCCCGCACTGCTGTCACTGTTTGTAACAAATCCGGTAAGCGTGGGGTTCACATTGTTACTGACAAACATTATCTGATCAAGCCCGATAAGACTTACATTATTCGTGATATTGCCGGAAGCCGCCACACGCACAGTAGTACCATGAGTCAAAGTCAACTGACCGGTACCAAGTGCGTTGGTATGGACGACTACAAGAATTCCATTGCTCAGAATCGTTCCTCCGGAATAGGTGCTGGCATTCGTCAAGCTCAGCATGCCCGACCCTTGAACAATCAATCCTCCACTAGTATTGGCACCTATAGTAACAACACCTATTGTCGCTGCCGAAGTATAACCACCGCCGGTAAGCGTAACAGTCGGGGCAGAGGTGTATGAAAAACCAGGAGATGTAATCAGGATATTCGTGACCTGGCCGCAGGTAGGACTTCCTATACCCAGATCGACCTGCGCAACGGCGGTTGCCCCGGTTCCACCTCCTCCGGTGATAATCACTACAGGCGCACCAATATAACCCGCACCGTTGCCGCTGCGAGGGATAGCAGTCACACCGTTACCGGGTGGAGCAAGAAGGCTCTGTCCAACAGTGATGGTCGAATTACTGCTGTCAATAATCGCACCACCCTGATAGACAGGGACTGCCGTTAATCCCTGCATGAATGCCGTCTGGGTAATTCCTCCATTTACCCGCAGAGTACCTCCATTAAAGCTCAAAATACCAATACCGGCCGCTGTTTTTTGGATCTTGTTGGCAATGAGAGTCCCACTTTTCAAATTAATAGCCGACAAAGCAGTGTTACTACTGGCATTCAGCATCATCTGTATAGGCTGGCTTGTCCCTCCGCCCGTCGCGTTCATTACACCATTACCAAGAAGATTTAACATTCCCAGATTGCTACCACTGGAAGTATACCCGAATGTAAGAGCGTTAGCACCAGGGCTGGACATAACACCATTCCAAATATTTATTTCGCCATGCCCTGTACTCCACCCATAGACAATCCACTGACCACTGACATTGACGGTCCCACTGACAAGATCGAATACCCCATTACCTCCATGTCCACCAGGAGCAAGCTGCCCGGTAGTCAGTGACCCATCGTTCATCCGGTAATAACCGTAACTGTTATTATATCCCAGCGTCAGAATATCATTACCACCCTGAACGGCATTTATGGACACCACGCCGCCATTCTGAACGACTGCCCCGGCAGCACCACTTGCATTACCAACCAGCAATCTGGCCGTGTTATTATTCGCGCTGACAGTCGTCAAGTTTGATGAGATAACCATCACGCTCCTGTCACCGGAAGCGTTGCCGACAATTACACTATTGGAGCCTAAACCCACCACACCGTTAACCGTGCAAGTTGCACTTGCCGCACCACCGGCAACCGTCAGGAGAGATGGGTAGCCCGAAAGCGTATTGGCACTGCCCGAGGAATAAGTCATACTGCCTCCGGCGTTGACAGTCACCGCTCCCATGGTATTTGTGCTGCCACCAGAAAAAGCCAGGCTTCCCCCATTCACAGTCACCATCCCTATCGTATTCGTCTTGCCAACAAAAGAAAGCTGACCGGCACTATTGACCAGATTCCCAACGATATTGGTGTTACTTAACACTAACTGGCCGGCCCCGACCTTGGTCAAATTCGCCGCATCGACAACGGATGCAACTGTAGTCGTGCTGGTATTCACAGCTATCATCGAAGATCCTCCGCGCAGGCGAATCACATTATTGGTAATTATCCATTTGTAATCTCCTGGAGAACCAAAAATCATGTTACCCAGATACAACTCGCTGTAATTCTGGCTTACCGTCCTGTCACCGGTAATGGCATTGGTAAAATATGCAGTTGTCCAAGCCCCGGAAGGAATCACATTGTTTGTCCAGTTACCGGCAACGTCCCAATTGCCGTCACTGCCGTCATTTGACCACGAACCATTTGTAGTAGCTATACCAAGCATCAGCACTCCTGGACCTGCAAAGAACGTATCGTCCGTATTGTCAGCAAGACTGGCTGTAGATCCCCAGGACCCACCCGCCTGTGGTGTTCCATCAAAGAACAAGGCTCCAATACTCTCATAAACATTGTTGGTTATATACATCCCGGGTCCAGAACCGGATTTCAGATAAATCGCCGCAGCATCACCCAGCTGGTTTGTAAATGCATTCTCCAGGACCAACTGCATGCCAGCCTCAACCGTGATGCTCGTACTACCGGCAATCGAGGCCCCTGCGCCGACAACATCAAGGATGCCATTACTGACGATCGTTGACCCAGTATAGATATGCGCACCAGACATTTTCAACAGACCGGTACCAACCTTGATCAGTCCGCCGGTACTGGAGAGTACACCGGATAAGGTGATATTTCCGCCAGTGGTGTCGAAGATTGTGTCGCCGCCAGAGCCTGTAAGCGTCATCGGTAGTGAGCCCGTCCAGTTTGCACTCGCTTTCAACGTGCCACCACCAAGATTGACGAGAGTTGATGCGTTACCCTGGATACCCCACTTGCCAAGAGTAAGGGTTCCACCAAACATTGTATAGGTATCTGTCCCGGTGGTATTGCCACGATTATCAAGCACCAAACCCTCGGCACTAACATCACCCAGGTATTGGGTAAAAACGCCGGTACCATCTATGCCAAGGTAGATGGCACCGTTGTATTCCTGGACACCGGGCTGAAATGGATTCGAGCTTGAGATCGCAGTCAAATTCAGCACTCCTCCGGTCATGGTGTAGGTACTCGTTTCAGCGGGATAATGCCCGACACGTAACTGGGAGCTAATCGTAACAGTCCCACTGACATGATTAAAGTGGCCGGTATTGCCTGATGCCTCGCCTAAAAACAAACTTGATAATGAGGCCGAAGCACTGTCTTGGATGGTGAAAGTACTGTTACTATAGACTCTGAGAAGGCCTGTCATATAGCCGTTATTTACGAGATTCATTGCGCTACCCATAATAATTGTTCCGCCGCTGTAAGTATTGGACCCTGACAGCGTCAGCGTACCTGCACCGTGTTTAGTCAAGCTACCGGTACCGCTGATCACACTGTTTCCAGAGATTGTTGCTCCATTATCGACGTAAAATGTATGATTTGAAGAAGTCTGCAACGTTAGCGGTACTTCAGCATTGATCACAAGATTAGTACCCGGCCCCTTGTTCTGAATCGTACCGGCATTCCAGTTAAAGATAGTCGTCCCGCTTCCGGCACCTTTCTGAATGACTCCGGCTTTCAGGGTGCCCCCGGCAAGGTTAACCCTTCCGGTAACCGTGGCACTTCCCTGCAAATCCGCAAACGTAACGGTATCCACAACCATAGTAGCGGCAGGCTGAATATTAAGAGTACCTTCCCCGTAGTTGCCACTCTTGGTAATAGCCGAAATATAACCAACCGTAACATTTGTTGCGTCAACATTTCCGGTGCTTATCGTCATCGTCCCAATGCCACCACCGCCCTGAGTTGCAGAAGGGTAACCTTGTCCAATGATAATATTACCCAGCAGGGCATCCACGTTGCCGCCCGAAAGATCCTCTGTGCTGGTGTTCGGGTTGTTCATATTACCGCCGAGGCCTACAATCATGTTTGCACGACCGACCCCGTCCGCTGCTCTAATTATTAAGCTTGGATTACTCAATCCGCTGCGAAATTGCATAAACATGCTTGCACTATTTATCTGACCGGCACCAGGCACATCTCCCCCAAGCGTGATTTGATCAACATTGAAAACGTTTGTAGGCCCAAAATAAACCGTATTAGTACAATTCCATCCACCCAGTGTAAATTTACCGGCTGTAATATTATTTGTAGCAGCCAGATAAAGATTCACGGGATCAGCATGACCGCTACCGAGATAGAAATAGTTGACTGTCGTGGCCGTGAAAACACCTAGATCACTGAGGTCAAGTGTATTCAGACGCGTCCCGTTATTATAGTTAGCATCATTTGGCCCGATCACAACATTGTTCGCGCCGGCATTGATGATCATGGTTCCTGCGCCTGCCGTTGAACCCTTGATCGTCACGGTATTTGTGCCGAAACTCCCGACAGGGATACCGGCAACAAACGAACCATTAACCGTAAGCGTTCGGCTGGCATCGATCTGGGTTGTGTGGTAAAGATTTATCTGGTTATAGACTAGTGAATTGACGGCACAATCAGCACTTACGATGTTATTAACTGTCCCTGCAGTTCCGGATACAGCAGTGTTGGTAAAGATAATATCGTTTGCGGTGACATCGGCAGTGTCGGGATCCCAGTTACTGGCAGTGCTCCAGTTCATGTCAGAACCGCCTGCTTCGCCATCCCATGTAATCGTCGCAGCTCGAGCCGCTCCCGTCGTTAGGGTAAGAGTCAGGATTATGGTTAAGGATGCACGGAAAATCCCTTGCCATATTTCTCGCGGAACAGGGCGCACGGTTGTCTGCTCAGTTTCCATGTTAGTCAGCTTATTTGCCGCCAGCAACAAATACGATACGAGGGTAGACTTCACCCTCTTGTATCGTCCGATACAATTAACTTCTTCCACACATATGTCTAATCGGCGGATCTTTACCCCTCCTAATATTGTGAAAGAGGACCCCACCGCCATAGCAGTAAACACCCTACCTAAGTCTAACGGAATTATCCCTTTAAGGACCAGTCTATGTCAACGACAATGGGGGTGGAGCTATGTCATGAATTTGTCAAGAAATAGGCAGTTTCACGATAGAAAAGCCCCTATAATGAGGTTCATTTTTGTGCCGCCAAAACAAGCAGTAAGAATACTGGAACACCTAGAGTAGGCAAACAAGATCGTTTAAGAAGCACAAATCCCATAAATGGGCAATAATCAGGGTGATTTGGCAATATTCGGTACGCTAATTGACAAGCACCTTACGCATTCGGCAAGTCAAATGCACCACTCTTCAAATTATTAATGATATTTAATAATACGACCGTAGTATTTAATGACAGTATTAATCTTGTTGATTCTTCATGAGTAAATTCGAATAGACCATTGAGAGATTATCAAATCAACATAGATCAAGAACTCCAAACATGTCAAACTAGACTGGTCAACCGTTTTGCTATTTCGGATGTAATTCGCTGGTGAAGAGCATAAACCTTTTCGCCGTAATACTCCCTTGGCCATAAAACACTGGGCAGCAGAGGATCCCCATCCATTGCTACGCCATACGCCGACAACTCTTCCCTTGCAAGATCAAGTAGCATTTCCTCAGAAACTTCGCTACCTATGATCCTTTGGATATTTTCATTATACACCTCGCAGTACCATCTCTGCACCTCCGCGAGAGCTTCGTATTTCCATGCAGAACAAACAATGTCCTGAGCACTGCGCCCAAGAACAGTTGTTGACTCCAAAAGATAAGAATACTGCTGTATTGCCGCAGCATTGGCCAAATCATCATATTCAGGCCTGATATCAAAGGGTGTAACCCAAACGCTCTTCTGCAGACACCCCATCCTCATACGTTCCAGGAACCCGCGCAAATTGTCACGATATTGTCTGTCTTTTTCAGGCACATCATATATCAACACATACCAGATCCCACTCCACTTCTTTCGCCAGAATTTTTCAGGAGTATAAATTGCAGGTATTTGAGCCTTACCTTTTTCGGTAAGGCTCAATATTGGATGTTGCCTTTGCTTCCCGCAGGATATAACCAGCCCGGCCTTCTTGAGACGATAAATCGCAGAATGGTATGAAGCTGGAGTTTTAGTTTTATAATAGCGGTGCCACAGCAACGACCTACCCTCTGTCATCGCCATCTCTCCTATGCCGCCCAACAGCTCTAGCATTTCTTCAACCACTCGACGTCTGATCACCGGCATTGAAATATTCGGATTATGAAATTTCTTCAAATCCATAACTTCTTATTATCATATAATATTACGATCGTCAATTTAAACGACAATATATCGTCAGCTATGAAAATACACATATTAATCGACAGAAGGACTATACCCTGGAAATACCCATTTTTTCTTGGTTTTTCTCATACTAAGGACTATAGTCGCCAAATCGTTACTATTTTGAGGCAATTTATGAACCAAACAGAAGAAGGTCATGAGATAGATATTGATTTCCACAAAATTGGCAAAATAGCCGACAAATGCCGGGATGTTATACCAGTTGCAATTCAAAATATCGACACAGGAGAGGTAATCCTTGTTGCCTACACTAACGAGAAAGCTTTCAAAAAAGCAATAGACACACGCTCGCTGGTCCTCTGGAGCACGTCCAGAAACGAACTCTGGGAAAAAGGTAAAACATCAGGAGAAACATTCACACTGATAGAAGTATACGTCAACTGCGAACAAAATTCCTTTCTTTACAAGGTACGCCCAAAACGAGAGGGAATCTGCCATACAAAGAATGCCAAAGGGAAACCCAGAAACTGCTATTATCGGCGTGTTGATTTTGACACATTTAAACTTCAGAATATGGATCCGTAAATATGAAATTCCGCTGCCCTTATTGTAAACATATTATCGGGGAAGAACCTGTTGCTATCTGTCCTAAATGCCAGAAGGGCATTAAAATCCCAGAACATTTCAAAGATTCTGTCGATAAAATCAAAAAGGAGAATGAAAAATCAAATGCTAAACATATTCCAAAAGGAACCTTTCTTTTTTCTTCTGGGATTTTCTCACTACATTCTCCGGCCCTCCCCATAGCTATTATAACATTATTGGCCCTCGCTGTTGTATATTCCAAATTTTCAAAATCATCATACAAATACAGTCCTATTAAATTCAACGATCCAAAAGCTATTCTCGAGAAAGCAGCCAACGACTCACTGGAAATGGCAAAGAAAGAACTCTGGGTTCTGAGAATGGCCATAGAGATGTTCAAACGTGATTGCGGACGATACCCCACGTCAGGGGAAGGAATTACAGCCCTCATCAACAATCCGGGTGAATTAACATGGAAAGGTCCTTATGTTACCTTCACCCGACCCGATCCATGGAAGAATAATTATCAATACAGCTTCACAAATAATAAAATGCTTGTTTTTTCATGTGGCCCAGATCAGACGCCCGACACAACTGACGATATATTAGCCCAGGAACCAACCGACAAGGACCGCGCTGATTATGACATCCCACTCCCTTTACTATCAACAAATGGAACAAGCTTTACCCCCTAACGGTTCCTTGACTTTAGAAACTCAATCTGTAGTATGACACCGCTAATTTTCTTACAATTGGGCACTTAGTTCAGTGGGAGAACGCTTGCTTCACACGCAAGAAGTCACAGGTTCAAATCCTGTAGTGCCCACCACTCTGAAGGTTGAAAGACTCAAACTGTCGAAATATGTTTCCTGATCAATTCCTGGAGACGAAGCGGGTCAGCTCGATTCAGGCGATCCAGCACCCTTTCCCATCTGTAAGCAAAACTACCCCTTTCATCCCGCCTTTTCCCCTTGAAAAGAGAGTCAAAAGCTCTTTTTCGCTTTTTGTATTCCTGCTGTATTCTCGAAAACCTCTCCACGAACGCAAGCAGATATACATGCGTGAATTCCTTTGAATCCGAGAGGAGTTCTCCCCTACGAACAACAGGCTTAGCATAGTCCGCGGCAAAACTATGCAAGTCACTCTGATAATCAGTAAAAGTTCCAGTATGATCCGCCACGACCAAGTCCACAGGCATTCCATCCTTATCTTCAAGAATGACTTCATCGCCATCATCGAACACAACTCCGCCATCAAGGCCTGTTCGACCAACAATCATATTGGGAGCGGCCGCACATCCAAGCAAATGCGCATATTTCAACGCGTACGATTCATCTCTATATTTAAACACAGGCGTCTTATCTGTGGCAGTTCCATATATGTAGTCACGCTCAAAGTATGGCGACCAGATGGTAATCCCATGATACTCACGTCTGTTCCCATAATACCTCTCCGCTATTGTACGCGAAATCACCCTATGAGGAAGATTCATACCTAACTGGCGGCAACCAAGCCGACGATCCAGTATGTAATCATTATATTCTTCCGATTCGATAATGGCGTCCAGGAGGCTCTTACCCTCATCAAGCCGCTCATGAACCCCCCACTTCTGCATTCTCAGAATTCGTACGGTCTCCTTTTCACTCTTGCCATGTTTTATTTCAGCAATATACACATCCCTTCGCCCAACAGACGCGGTCCTTTTAGAAAGAGATTTCCCCATACGACCGATATTAACATACTCCAGGTCGCCATATTCTCTAACGAAACTGAATATGAAGCCGCGTGATTTCTCATCGCAAAGCTTTTCGAGAACAGGGTCACCTGGTTTCTTAGCTTGTTCTTCAAAAACCGGATCAAAAATGAGCTCTCCCTGCTCAAACCTGGCCCCAGGAAGCCATTCAATTTGCATGAAAAATTCAGAGCTCAACCCCGCTATTTGCTCTTCAGAGACAACCCCCTCTTTCTGTTCAGTGAGAACGGTAAAAATTCTGTTTCGCCATTCTGTATTCGAAGGATCATCAACACGAAACTCTGGGGGAACAACGTCCCAAAAACGTTTTTTCAACTCCTCATAAATTTTCCTCAACTCAACCGGGTCAAGTTTATTGAAATCCTTTGAAACAAAACTCGAACAGGAAAAAGCCTTATCAGCCATGAAAAACGCCATTTCCGGGTTTTCCAGCCGGTTACAACAGCATCCATACTGCTTAATTTCACCAAGATACTTACGCAGTTCCTTATCATCAAGAGCACCCAATCTGGAGAACTCGTCAAAAGTAAGAATTTTCGTACCTTTTGCTTTGTTATAGTAATAAATAGGTTGACCACTAATCCCAATTCTTGATGTTGAAATCATCTGCATCATTTCTTCGGGTGATTTTGGCAAAGGGCTTATTCTCCAATACTCTCCCCGCCATTTGATGGCATCCTTGACTTGCTTGTTGGCAACGTAGAGAAATTTGACATGCTGCTTGGATACAATCTCTTGTAATATTTCATCCGCCTTGAAGGCAATAATCATGTTATCAGGATCCGGACGAATCAGAACTTCATTACCTTCCATGATCAGGTCCACGGAAGATTTTAACTCATTCGATTCCTCTTCATCGCTGAGAGGATCAATGCCGATCTTGCGGCGCTTTCGATTCAATCTGTCAATATAAGCCATTCGCTGGGTCGCATGTATTCCTGGAATGGTGATAAGCGTGTTGTTGTTTGTAAAAATCGTACCAATCCTGGACTTCAAATTGCCCTGGTCATCTTTGGCAAGCGGATGATCCCCGACAATCTCCAGCTTCAACGTTTCGCCCTGTATAATCTGCGTTTCGGCCGTAGCAAATAACTTCTTTTCTGACTTCACCTGTGCACATCCTTCCCTTGCGGGTATACCGATAATTGACTTAATGCGTAGATGCAATTATTGCACACACGCCTTTACGCACCATCATCACTCCTATGGCCGCGAGCAAAAGACTCGCCAGCTTAGAAACGGTTTTTGACCCAGCCTTACCCAGAAATCTGAATATCGACTCAGAATAACGGAATATAATTCCAGCTATAAGTATGTTAACAATTAAAGCAGGAGCTGTCGATCGTAGTCCATACTCATTTAACAATAGAATTGATGTTGTAAGCACGGCAGGTCCTGTTATCAAAGGTACACCAATCGGAACAGCGCCAAGACTCTCCGGATCAACTAAACGCCTGCTTTTCTCAACACTGACAATATCGCTCATCGATATGACAAACAGGAGCACACCACCGGCTATCATGAAATCAAAGACGGTTATTCCAAGAAGTTTCAGAATTCCCATTCCAATGGCAAGGAATAAAAGCGCAACCACAGCCGCAGTAATAACTGATTGCATGACTATACGATGACGCTTTTGCTCATTAAGGCCTTCCGTCAGGCTCATGAACATAGGCAATATGCCAAGCGCATCAACTGCCACAAACATAGGAACGAAACAGAGCCAGAACTCTTTCATAGAATTAGACGGTCACCCAATCACCTTACCTGATGTATTTCAAATCTATCAAGTCTGCACAAAAGGCTCATGGATACATCCGACCCATGGTTCTCGGGAACGGAATTGTCTCACGCACATGCCTGAGACCACAAATCCATGACAGCGCCCGCTCAATGCCAAGACCAAAGCCACCATGCGGCACACTTCCATATTTCCTGACATCAAGATACCAGCCATAATCTTCGGGATTCAAGCCTTTCTCTTTCATTCTCGCGACAAGAGCATCTTGATTTTCTTCACGCTGGCTACCGCCGATTATCTCTCCATACCCTTCTGGCGCAAGGAGATCCATGTTTCGCACAAGCCGGCTATCAACTGCCGATTCTTTCATGTAGAACGCCTTGGCCTGCTTCGGGTAGTCAGTCACAAAAACCGGCTTATCGAACTGTCGCGAAATAATTGTTTCGTCACTACCTCCCAGGTCACTCCCGAACTGGAATGATTGCGCCGAAGCAATGTGTGCAGGACGGTTACGCAAATCCGCCTCAAGATCCTCAATATTTTCCTTTAGCTCGTGAATCTGAACCTGCAACTTATCTTTCTGTGTTGCCTTCTTCGCTGCATCAACCTGCTTCACCAATTCATCCAGCTCATCTATCCAGCCCTGCAGTCTGATCTTGTCACGCAGTATCTCATCTTCAAGCCACTTCCTGGTTTTTTCGCTGCGCAGGTTCTCCGCAACTTCTGCATAAGTCATACGAACGAATGGTTTCTTAACTTTCCGAAGAGCCTCAACATCGCGCCCAAGGAATTTCAGATCATCCTCATGCCTGCACAGAACAGCATCCACAACATGACAAATCATATCTTCAGCAAGCATTACTACATCATCGAGTTCCGCAAAAGCAACCTCAGGTTCAATCATCCAGAACTCTGTCAGATGACGACGTGTTTTTGATTTTTCCGCACGAAATGTCGGTCCAAAACAATAAACCTTTCCCAAAGCCATGCATGCAGTCTCCAGGTAAAGTTGTCCTGTTTGCGCCAGAAACGCCTTTCCATCGAAATATTCCACAGGAAAGAGGGTCTGTGCATCTTCGCCGGCACCGGCAACAAGGATAGGCGTATCGACAAGGGTAAACCCGCGGTTATCAAAAAAATCTCTGCAGGCTTTGATCACCGTATGGCGAATACGCATTATGGCAACCGGTCGTCGCGATCGTAACCACAGATGTCTGTGCGACATCAGGAAATCAATTCCGTGAGCCTTACGGGTAATGGGATACTCTTCTGCAAGGTGAATAGGTTCAACAGCCGAAACAGCCAGCTCAAACCCGCCAGGGGCTCTATCATCCCTGCGGACTACACCCGACACGGTCAGCGATGACTCCCTGGGTAATTCCGATGCTTTTTGGAAGGCATCCACAGTTGCGGTTTCAACAACACATTGACAAAGCCCGCTCCCATCACGCACCTGCAGGAAAACCACACCACCACCACTACGCCTTCCGTAAACCCATCCACGAATGCTTACCTTCTGCCCATCATGCGTTGCAAAATCTTTTATTTGGATGAACATATTATCCCCGATCTTCGAAGGTATGATGCTTTACTAAATTCCCATCTGGATATTTATACAGCCCAGATCAATCAATAATTGGAAATTTATCACGGCAGGAATGTTTTCTTTTTCAACTTATCTGGGAGATACTTCTCGAGAACAAAATTCAAACCGTGCTTTGCAAATGCCTGTTGCTCTATACGCACACCCATTTTCAACATCTGGTTAAGCGCATCCTGCCAGTCCTTGTGATGAAGAATAAACGGATCATTTCGCAGGGCATCCTTCGCACGCTTTATATCAGCCTCTTCGAGCGGATGAGTAGCATCTTCCAGATCATAATCAATAATATCCTGCGGCGTAACACCAAGATAATGCGCCTGCGGTACGCAGAAGAAGCGGTTGATATGCGCGGCCTGTCCCGAACCCACCTTCAGAGTACGATAAATGTTACAGTACCCATATGGATAACCGTC
>Ga0208968_1001414_pt1 | contig 12972 bp, 9 predicted proteins | sample RifOxyA3_FD_184031 | JGI IMG/M metagenome (GOLD analysis project Ga0208968, IMG submission 184031) | Groundwater microbial communities from Rifle, Colorado - Rifle Oxygen_injection A3 (SPAdes) | ecosystem: Environmental > Aquatic > Deep subsurface > Groundwater | place: Rifle, Colorado, United...
GCCATGCTGCTACTTTGCGGAGCATCATCCTGCGACACACGCGCAAGCCTCCACCGTTAGCTTGATAGCTATGCCCCCGACACCCGTCCCTTGCGCCCCCACCTTGACTTTCCCCGCACCCAGCCTATCCTACGCACTTCCGCAAGCAACCATCAGCCGCAGAACGGCTGGACATCAACGAGGTGATTCATGGCACTGGCAATTCAAGACAAGGCGACCATTCTGTTCCAAGGCGACAGCATCACCGACGCCGGGCGCTCGCGCACTGACGACGCACAACTCGGCGGCGGCTACGCCAACTGCATTGCGACCTGCTGCAAGACACTCTTCCCCGACAAAGGGCTGCGGTTCATCAACCGCGGCATCAGCGGCAACCGCGCCAAGGACCTGCGCGCCCGCTGGCAGGCGGACTGCCTCGACCTCAAGCCCGACTGGGTCTCGATCATGATCGGCATCAACGACACTTGGCGCCACTACGACAGCAACGACCCGACGCCAGCCGACGCGTACGAGCGCGACTACCACTTCATTCTGACGCAAGTCAAGGAGACGCTCGGCGCGCGCCTGATCCTGCTGGAACCGTTCGTGCTGCCGGTCCCCGCGGACCGCAAGAAGTGGCGCGAGGACCTCGACCCGAAAATCGCCGCGGCACGCCGGCTCGCCGTCGAGTTCCAGGCCATCTATGTGCCGCTTGACGGCATCTTCGCTGCCGCCGCGTGTCAGCGCCCCGCCGCCGAGTGGGCAGGCGACGGCGTCCACCCCTCAGCCGCCGGCCACGCCCTCATCGCCCGCGCCTGGCTCGAAGCCGTGGGAGCCATCTGAGCAAACCGCGCAAACGCGGAACCGCAAGCCCTGCGCGCTCCCCAGGTTTGTAGTCCCGCCTTCAGGCGGTCCGGGGAGCGTGTCGCGTCGTCCCACAGGTGCGTTCCTGCGCGTCAACGATGGAATCCGGACCGCGTAAACGCGGTACTACAAGCCTAATGCACGTCCCCGATTCATAGTTCCGCCTTCAAGCGGTCTTGGCCTGCCGTCGCCGCGCCGAAACCCGGCCGACGTGAACGCGGGACGGAGAACCGCACTCACTCGAACTTCACGAACGCGGTGGCGTAGGTCTCCGGCAGCGGGCCGCCGGTGATGCGGGTGCGGAACACGATCGGGTAGCCGTTCTGCACGGAATCGAAGCTGCCGGTCCCCTCGCCGAGTTTCAACGTGGCCAGCCACTCGCGCCCGTCGCCGACCACAGGCTTGCCCTGTGGAACGGCGGGCGCGCCGACCGGGAACGGCTGCACGTTTACCAACGGCACGTTCGCCTGGCCGTTGAGCAGCAGCGGCGCATAGTTCGGCCCGCACAGCACGTCCACCTTCGCGTCCAGTGCCGGTTCGGCCAGGACCAGGTGGAACAGGAGCGTGTCGCCCTTCTTCAGCACCTTCGGCAGCGGATTGCCGTCAGCCAGCATCACGGCCAAGCCGTTGACTGGCCGCTTCACGAGTCGCACCCAGTTAATCGTCGCCCGGACTTTGCACATGTAGAAGTTCAGGAGGCTGGCCTTGACCTCGCCGGAACGGAAAGCGTCGTTCAAGAAATGCGTGTCCACAGTGTAGATCCCCGGCAGATTCGTGTTCGCCGCCGCCGGACACGGGTACTTGTCGGAGTTCGGGCGGTACCCGACATGGATGAATCGGTACGGCCCGCCCTCAATGTCCCGTATGCTGACCTGCAGGAACCGGTATTCCGGCGCGCAGGGGAAGAAGTGCGACATGCCGGCGCCGCCTTCCGGCCCGATGTATCCGCACTCAACGCCGCCGCCCGGCAGTGCCACGGCCTTGAACACCTCCGGCCCGAACACCCACTCAGTGTCCTTGCCGTCCCAGAAGAACTTCGGCTTCGGCTGGAACGTGGTAAAATTATCCTCCCACAGCGCGTTCGTGCCAACGTCCGCGGCGCGCGGGATCGGGCTGCACACGACGGGGAGCGCAACCTCGTTGCGGACCAGGGCGGTCACCGGGCCAGCGCCGGGCGCCTCGTACGCCTCGATCTCCGAGACTTGCGGCGCGCGGTTCGCGGGCGGCGGCAGTTCCCGCGCCGCGGTCGCGGTGATCCGCAGCGCCAGGCACGTCACCGGCGGGCTGAGGTTGTGCTCGATCACCGTCTTGTCGTTGCCCTTCACCTCCGCCTCGTACGTCACGCCGCCAGGGCTCTGGATCCGCAGGGCGTAATCCTTCAGGTTCGGCGAATAGATGACCACACGCCCGACCGGCGCCGGCTCGCGCAACGCCAACTCCAGCCACGCCGGCTTGCCGCCCGCGTGCGATGCGTACCAGCCCAGGTCGTCGGTGACGCCATTGATCGCGTAGTAGTAGTACTGGTTGAACCACGGCGCGTAGTAGCCGGAGGACGCCGCGGCGTGCACGCCGCGGCTGGCGTGCAGCAGGTTCCCGGGTTTGGCGGTTTCTTTCGTCAACCGCGCCAGTTCCGCCTCGACAGCCTGCGTCGTGGGGAAATCCTTGCCCTTGGGGTCCGTCGTGTAAATACGGGCGTCGCCCTCGGCGAAGCGGTCCGTGACGGCACCATCCTTGACCTCCACGTCGCGCCCCTCCGATACCACCGTCAGCCGCTGCACCTTGCCCAACAACGGATGCTTGAGCGTTGCGGACCGCACCCCGGCGCGGTAGTTGACCACCACCAGGTACAAGTTCCCATCCGCCTCGCGGATCCAGCCGGCTAGGTCCGCGTCCGCTTCGATCTCGAGCGGGGCTTCTGGCGGCGAGACGCCCATCGCCTTCTCGATGAATCGCAGCTCGCGCCAGATCGGCGGCAGCCCGTAGCGCAATTCGATCTCGGGCATGAAGAACGCACTGGCATAGCCCGTCCAGCCCCGACACCCGTACGCCAGCGAGACCAGGAACTGGTTGCGCATCACACGGTACGGGTACGGCGGCTCCGTCCCGTACTCCTTGGTGAAATGCGCCTGCGCCGAGGAGTGCCACGGCGTCAACATGATGGCCTGCCCGGAGCGCATCACCGCGTGGCAGCGTTTCATGAAGTTCGGCACGTACTCGAGTTGCGGCGAGTACGGGTCCGGACCGAGAATGTCCGCGCACTTGAACCCGTGCGTGACAATGCCATCGAGCGTGTCGTTGGTGACCATCACCGGGTGATACGGGTCCAACTCGGCGATGACCTTGTACATGTTCTCCAGGTAATCGGAGCGCACGTTGTTGATCTCCGGCTCATCGGCGATGTAGTACCCCAGCAACCCCGGCTCGCCGCGCACCGCCTCGATGAGCTGGCGCATGTACCCCACCGCCTTCTCGCTCGGGGCGCTGAGCTGGGTCGGTTCCTTGACAAACGCGTCGCCCTCCTCCTTTTTCTGCCAGAGGTTGAAGCTGTAATACAGGCGCCCAATCTCGATGGACACGAACGAGCGGATGCCGCGCTCGGTGAAGAGCTTCCCAACCGGCTCGGTCTTGGGCGGGTTTATCACCACCGGCGTTACTACGTTCTGCAGCGCGATGACGTCCTGGCGCGGGTCGTCCAGCGGAACTTCGCCGTACCAGCCGATGCCGACAAACGGTTTCCCATTCACCAGGATGTTGCCGTCCCGGTCGATGCGGACCTCGCAGCCCGACGGCGGCGGCGGGAGTCTGCGCACCACGGTCTCGGAGTTGGCCAGCGCCTTGCCGGCCGCATTCCGTGCCTGCACCGCCAGCCTGTATGCGCCCACCTGCAGGGCGGCAACCGGGAGCGTGATCTTCCCCGCCAGCGCCGCCGGCTGCACGTCCGTTTCCTGCAACGCCTGGCCCCCTTCGTTCAGCAGCGCGCAGTGCACCGACGCGGCGGAGTTGCCGACATCCGGCGCCAACGCGACCCGGAATACGAGCGTCTCGACTGTTTCGCTGGCATAGATACAGTTGCGGTAGCACGGTTCAAGGAGTGTCACCGTGACCGGCCGGTAGTCCGCGCTCACCTGCCGGATCACCGACTTGCGCAGTTCGCCGGTCTTCGCGTCGTTGAACGTGAGTTGCAGGTTCGCCTCGCCGAGGTCCGCACGTACCTGGAGCGGCGGGAACTGAATCGTCACCTCGGCGCCGTCCGCCGCCTCAACGGGCGCGGCCGCCACCGGTGCGCCCTTCTCCCCGAAGACCCCGGATGTCGCGAGGATGGACACCCCCGCGCCCGTGCGGTTCCGCACCGGCACCGTGATCCCGAGCGTCTTCACGCCACTTCCGCCGGCGGCAACGGCCACCGACGGCTCGCCCAACTCCAGGGCGAACGGCGCGTAGTCCACGGCAATGCCGCTGACCTTGCCGAACAGTTGCGGTTGGTGGAAGTTCCCCTTCAACGGACTCCAGGAAGACAACTCCTGCCCGCCCCCCGCGTAGCGCTCACGCGTCAGGTTCCACAACCAGTCCTTGCCGGCATTCGACTGCAACAGCAAGCCACCGAACGGAATGCGGACTTCGCAGGTCCACTTCTTCGCCGCCGTGTCCACCGCGCCAGCCGCGCCAATGGCACAGTTCCACAGACGGTTGTGGACCAGCCCGTAGTCCGCCGCGTACTCGTCGTACCACGCGCCCTTCGAGTTCACGAGGAAATGGTGGAAGTACCGTCCGACCCCGGCGGGGTCGAAGAAGATCTCAATGCAGTCGTCGCCCCAGACCAGCCCGTCGTGCCCCGTCACCTCGGCGCGTATGCGTTCCGGGTTCGGTTCGTCGCACTCGACGCCAATGTACAGCGCCGCCCGGTCGTACATGACCTTGAAGCGCGTCTGCACCGGCGCCGGTTTCGGCGCGCCGCGCGTCTGGTCGCCCTCGTTCGCCCACACGAACCCGCCCGCCCACTCCGCCGCCGCCCAGGCCGCGTCGGAGAGATTGCCGTCGATCCTCACCTCGCCCGAACACACCACGGCTTTCGCCTGCGGCGGAGTTGCGCCCTCCCCGGCCAGACACGGAAAGGCAACAACGACGCAGAGAACCAACACACGGGCAGCACTGCGCATGGCTCGACTCCTTCTGTGTATTCCCCTGCACTCTTTGTCCCCACCGCACCTCGATGTCCGCGGCATGCCGCGGCAACAGGTGGATGTGCCGTCGCCGTCACCATGGACGGCGCCCCTCGCGCCACGCGGTCGGACCGTCTCCGCCGCCGCCGCCGTTCCCCTGCAAGTCCCCGATCCCGTCCATGCCACACGGAGGAAGTGGCACATTTTGCCCAATGCCGCAACTATCTGCCACTGTTCCCCTGTCCCCGCTGTCCCCCCGCTGTCCGCGCGATCAACGCAGCGGCGGTTCGAAGACGTCGAAGAACCTGGCCGTCACCTTGCCGTCGCCGACGGTGGTCAGCTCGAGAACATGCGCCTGGTTCGTCAGGTTCTGGAAGAGGGTGACACGGAACTCGCCGACCTTGCCACGGAAATCGACGGTCGGTTTGCAGGCACGATAGACCTCGAACGTATAGACATCGCCGGTCTTGTTGAGAATTTTGCCATTCCACGGGTGCAGGAACGGGATGCAGTCCGACCCATGGCGCCAGAGTTCCGAGGGGATGCTGATCTGGCCGCTGTTGCTCTCGAACGGCTTCAGCATGTTCCCCGCGCCGTCGGCACCGGTGGCGCTGCCCGTGAGTTCGTAGTTGCCGTTGTCGTCAGTCACCGTGAGGGTCCAGGTCTGCGGGACAAGCCCTTTGCCCAGAGCGATGCCGTGAGGGCCGATGTCCCGGACCGAGCCCTGCTTCGGAGCAGCATTCTTGGCGCCGCACGTGATGGGACCGGCAAGCAGACAGGGCGCCTCTTCCGCAGGCAGACCATCCAGCATGACCCGGGCCGTGCCGCCATCCGGCGACGTGACGCCGATGAGGTCGATCCGATTGCCCGTGAAAACGACCCTGATCTGGTTGCCCGATGCGGCACTGCTGACCGCGCCCCCCTCGACGGCCCAGTCCGGGCCTGCGGTCATCGCACTTTCTCTGCCGGCGGTCTCCCCGCTTGACGTCACGCACAGCCGGCGTTCCCGGCTTTCCGGCGCATACGCATAAGTGTCTCTGGCGGCAAAATGGCGGACGATGTTCTCGTTGATCACGAGCGCACCGTACTTGGACTGATGCACTCCATCCATGAGCAGACCGTGCTCGGGATCCACTTCGACTTTCATGTCGTGGTCACGCAGGTACTGCGCCCATTCCTTGCGGTTCTCCACAAATTCAACGCCATACTTCTCACAGACCCGGCGCATCTCGGGGATGTTCGCGAAGTTGGTGGCATCTTCGTCCCCGCCCCAATGCTTGACGTCGTCAGCTTTCCAGTGGACGCTCGCCACGACGATGTCGGCGGTGGTGTGCCTGCGCAGCGTCTTGAAGATCTCCTCCAGATCGCTCTCCAGGCCGATGCCGTACAGCACGACCAGGTCGGGTTGCTCGGGCACGACCACGTGTTTCGCCCAGCCCAGCACATAGCGCCAGGGCACCGAGGAGCCAACGCGCTTCCTGTAGACGATAGGCGGGGCGTTGGGGAAGCGTTTCCGGAAATGGCACGCCAGATGGGTGCCGTCCCCCAGGAAGTTGAGATAACTCGGCCCGATGCCCCAGATCAGGAACGGGCGCTCGGGGGCAAACCCGTGGGTCAGCTTGTGGATGCTCAGCGCCAGGTTCCGGCCGTCGTCCGGGCGTGGCGACAAGTCCGTCTCAGGGTACTTGGCTCGCCAGCGCCAGAACCCCTGGTCCTGCCTGGCCGCCGCCGCGCGCAGGCGCTCGGGCAGCGGCGGCAGCGTCGTGGCCCGCATCCCGTCGATCAGCAAGGTGATGCCCACCGCACCGGCGGGCAGCACGAAGTTCAGGCAGATCGTCGTCACGTCATGCCGACCGTAGCCGCCGGTCTGGTCCGGCGTGGCCTTGTCGATGACGCGGACGTTCGAGAGATCGATCACGGCCCGCTGCCACTGGCCCGGAACGGACACGTCAACGTCGTCGAGCCAATCGGCAATGGCGAGCTTCTGGAACCCCGGACTGCAGAAGTACGCATCCCGCGCCTTCAGGCCCGACCCTTTAACCACCTTCAGATGGAGTTCAACCCCCTCGACGTCCGACAGATCCAGCGGCTTCGGCAGGGCCATCCGCAACTCGACCAGATCCTTGGGGTGTTCCGCCGCCACCTGCATGCGGACTTGCACGCTGGATTCGCCCGCCAGCTTGTCGTCCTTGTTCGGCGCAAAGCTGTACTCCTGTCGGATGTTCTCGTCCTGCCAGTAGCTCTGTGTAGACCAGGTAGCTCCGCCTTCAGACCAATCTGACATGGTCTGTGCTCCCAACGATCCCACGGCCCACACACAGACGCTGCATACGATCCCTGACTTGACCCCGAATCCAGGCATGATCTTCCTCCACTGAACTGACAGGAAATTGGTTTTCTTGGGTCACGAGCCGGAACATAGTCCGAGTGGAGTGGGAGCGCAAGGGATGGGGGAATTGCGTGCCTTCCCGCCGGCCGGGCGGGGCGCTGGGAAGGGTGGAAAGGGGACGTAGGCTTAGGGGACTAGGGAGGGGCACTCCATGTCGCGGTTTGACAATATCCGCCATGCCTCGGCAGAAGGCAAGACGCGCTGACTGGCCGGCGAGGGAGGGAGCAGGTTAACCATGTCGCGCCTGGACAATACTCGCCAATGGTGCCACAAAGTGCCCGTCCCGTCCCCGAGGTCTTGTGTTCTGGGCGACCGACGTGGGATCACGCGGCAGCGCGGAACTCGTCGTATCGATACGCGCCCTTCGGGCGGGACCACGGCCCAAGCACCGGGGAGCAGTCCTGCGTCAAGGTTTCCGAATCATCGTGGGGGCACAACATGGTTTCGGAGTGCGTCCGCGGGAGGAGGCGGGTTGGGCCCATCGCAGCCACTCCGCCATCCAGGCCGAACGTTCCCGCAACGTCATCTGGCACAACCGCTGCTGGTCCTCACTCAGATAGGGACTGTCTGCGCCGATGGTGTACGGACGCAGCAGCCTGAGGCTGACCTCGGTAGCGGTCGTAGACTCTAGCTTCGGGCGAGCAGGCATTGAGCCAATTCCTTCAGTTGCTCGTGTTGCTGGACCAGCGTCGTCCCCTCACGCCGCCAACGGCCGCGAAGGGCGGCGAAACGCCTGGGAAAGTCGCCAGCCGCGGTCTGCAACGCGCGAATGCGTTCTTCGTCGGCCTGGACTTGCGCGTCCTGTTCGAGGGCCAAAGCGATCACGACATCCCGGCGCGGGGCGCCCGCGGCGAGGAGGCGGACCGCCTCCCGTTGCGTGTGCGCTGCGTCGTGTGGCCAGCGGCGCACGGCCTCCGCCAGCAAATGGAAGTCCTGCAGGTTCTCAAGGGCAATGCGGGCCACGCCGCGTTCCAACCCGGCCACCTCGGCGAGTGCGCCGATGATGGGGTAGTCACGTAGCCGCCGCGTACGCTTCAACCGTAACAGGCTCTCGACATCGACAATGTCAAGGTTCTCCGCCCGCACCGCTGCAGCCCACAGGGCCTCGATGTCGGGCACGCGCGGCGGGCGTGAGCACAGGTCCACCCGGATTCGGGTCCCATCTCCGCTCAGGTATTCCAAGTGGCTGGTCAGTCCCAAGGCCAACCATTGGGGATCAAGCGGCGCTCCCAGCCGGTATACCGCCTGATGCGCCGCCAGCACCGCCAGCACCGCATCGCAGGACGTCGGCAGTTCGCGGATCACCCAGTCACCATCCTTTGAGAACGCGGCAACGCCAAAAGCGACGCACGCCTGCCCGGAACTGAGCAGGACCTCTGCCCCGGCGCTTCGGAACTCGCGATGCAGCTCGAAGTACGGATTCTCCATGATGTTAGCGCCTTAATCCCCGGGAACTGTGATGAAAAACAACATTTGTCACCCAACCGACTCCTGACTCCTGACTCCTGACTCCTGACTCCTGACTCCTGACTCCTGACTCCTGACTCCTGACTCCTTGGGTTGCGGGGAAAGCCCGCGTTAGTATACCCGCAAGGGAATCTCTTCGCCACCGGGCAAAGCCGTGCAGGCGACGCGACAGCCATGGGGGGCGTAAGACGGGCTGACTGTGTCGCGCCTGGACAACAATCGCCAATGGTGCCACAAGGTGTCCGTCCCCCTTCGGGACCCTTCGGGCCAGTGGCGCGTCACGAGGCGAGAAACGCCTGCAGATGATCGGGCGACTTGCCAGCCAGGAACCGATGGCCGATCACGCCGGAGTCCGTCATGGCTGGACGTGGCTCGCCTCGACGGGTAGATTCTCGGCCGCGCACACCACGTTCCCGCACCTGGATGATGGCCCGTGCGGGGCAACTCGTGGCCCTGGCTAAAGTGTGAGTGACATGACGGACGAACCCAGAGCCCTGAAGGTGGCCGAGAACACCGGCCACTTCTTCGACGCGGACACGCCGCTGCGCCGCGCCCCGGAGTTCGGCGGCCGTGCCTACGAGGAGCGGCCGCAGCAGCGCGACATGGCGCTGGCGATCGCCGAGCACCTGACCTCGGGCCGCCACCTGTGCGTCGAGGCGCCGACCGGCGTCGGCAAGACGTTCGCGTACCTGGTGCCAGCCGTGCACTTCGCCTGCGAGACCGGGTTGCCGGTCGTCGTCAGCACTCACACTATCAGCCTGCAGGAGCAGATCCTGGACAAGGACCTGCCGATACTCCGCAGGTTGATGGGGGTTGAGTTCGAGGCCGCGGTCGCCAAGGGCCGCAGCAATTACGTCTGCCTCCGGCGCCTGAACCAGCTCGCGGACCAGGACCAGCAACTGCTGCCGGGGGCCAACTTCCTCTCGGAACTCGATGCCATCTGCCGCTGGTCGCAGAAAACCGAAGACGGGTCCACCTCGACCCTCGACTTCGAACCGGCGCCGGCTGTGTGGGAAAGCGTCTGTTGCGAAGTCGGCAACTGCCTCAACGCCCAGTGCCCGTTCTTCAAGACCTGCTTCCTGATGCACGCCCGCCGCCGCCTCGACAAGGTGCAGATCATCGTCGCGAACCATGCCATGTTCTTCACCGATCTGGCCATGAAACTGACCGCGGGCAATGCCGATGGTGGCATTCTCCCTGCGTACGGCGCTGTCGTGCTCGACGAAGGGCACACCATCGAAGATGAGGCCGCCGACCGGCTCGGGCTCGACGTCAGCAGTTTCTTCCTGCGCCGCAGCCTGCGCCGCCTGTACTGGCCCGAACGCAACCGTGGCTTGCTGGCAGACGCCTCCTGCATCGAGGCCCGAGAGGCCGTAAACGACGCACTTGAAAAGGTTGAAAGCTTCTTCACCCGAGTCCGCGTCTGGCTCGAACGGCAGGACCGCAACCCGATCCGGTACACGGTGCCGGGTCACATTCCAAACCTGTTGGGCGATCCACTGGAACGCGTCGAGCGCGAGCTCGGTCGCCTGCTGGTCGGCACGGAAGAAGCCGACACCCGACTCGAACTCAAGGCACTCAACGACCAGGTCCGGGAAACGCGTTTGGCGTTGCACAAGTTTCTGGACATGACACTGGCCGAACACGTGTACTGGTTCGAACGCCACGGCCGCAATCTCAGCCAGATAAGCCTGCACGCGGTCCCCATCGACATCGCGCCCCTGCTGCGCACCCACCTGTTCAGCCAGTCAGCCACGGTCATCGTCACCAGCGCCACCCTGGCGGTGCGAGGCCGCATGGACTACTTCCAGCGGCGCCTGGGCGCCGAAGGGGCCGACACCCTGGTGCTGAGTTCACCCTTCGACTTCCAGCGCCAAGTCATCCTGTATCTCCCCCTCGATATGCCGGACCCCAACAAGACCGACGAGTTCATTCCGGAGGCGTGCCGCCACATCCGGCACTTTCTGCTGAAGACGGAGGGCAAGGCCTTCGTGCTCTTCACCAGCTACAGCATGATGCAGCAGGTGGCACAGGATATGGTGGACTTCTTCCAGGAAAGTCGCATTCAGCTCTTTGTGCAGGGCGAAGGCCTCACCCGCTCGCAGATGCTCGAAGCCTTCCGGAAAGACATCAATTCTGTCATCTTCGGGACCGCGAGTTTCTGGACCGGCGTCGATGTGCCTGGCGAGGCGCTCAGCAACGTCATTATCGTCCGCCTCCCCTTCGCCGTACCGGACCAACCTCTCGTCGCCGCCCGCAACGAACACATCGAGCGGAACGGCGGCCGCCCGTTCTGGGACTACTCACTCCCCGAGGCGGTTCTCAAGTTCCGCCAAGGCTTCGGCCGGTTGATCCGCAGTCATGACGACTCGGGCATCATCGTCGTCCTCGACAACCGAATCGTGCGCGCCGGCTACGGAAAGGTCTTCCTGGATTCCATCCCCCCGTGCCGGCACCAAGTCTTCTGAGGGTTCACCACAGTTCACGGCTTGCGGGGCGCCGCATCCGCCGCGGACTGGCTCTTGACTTGAAGCCGGTACGCCCGAGTCTGGATTTCCCCGGCGAAAGTCTGGTTCTCGTGAACCAACCGCTGCGTCGCCGCCACTGTCCCACTGATCAGCCCCAGGATGATCGCACAACCGGCAAACGCGAAAAGAAAAAGCAGCGCCTGCCGCCGCCGCGTCGCCAGCTTGCGCTCGTGCCGCTTCCCGGATACGGTCACCGGGGCATCCGGCATGGTCTGCTTCGCGCCCGACGAACCACCGACGCCCCTGAACACGATCCGAGGTCGCGGTTCCGTCGCCGCAACGGGCTGTGCCGGCGGTTCGCCCTCGGGCGGCGCTGACGCCGGTCCCTCGGCGGCCAGCAGCATCCACACCGGAATGCCGGACATGTGGATCGGTCTGAACATCCGTCCTCCTGCCATGGCCAGACTACTGGCCGATACCGGACAGCCCCCTGGACTGTGCCGGCAGTTCGGCACACGCGACCATCGGCACAACATCATCCCGCTTCAACCCGGCACGCGAGGATGTCCACGTCAGCGTCAGCACAGCCACCGGGGCGAAACCCTTGACTTGATCGACACCGAATTCCGCCTGCATGCCCGGCGGCAGACTCAGCACCTTCTCCCCCACGTCGAGCCGGAACGCCACCCGGCCCGGCCCGGCTTCGGCCTTCAGGGGCCCGGCCGCAAACACACCGTCGATAACTCGCCAGGTCTTTCCGGCCGGGCATTCGTGGACAAAGGCCCGCCACTCATCGCGCAGACGAATGATCTCCCGCTGCGTAGCCAACTCCCGCGCGCCGTCCCGAATCGACACCCACGAACCAACGCACAGGGCCAGCATCAATACCCCAGACACCGGCCACAGCACGACGTTCCGACCTCGACTGGTTGGGTTGTTCTCCACCGCCTTCACCCGCACCTCTCAACCCGAACCTGGGACCAGGACCTCGGCCAGCACACCGCCGGCGCCGTCCGTGATGTACAAGGACCACATTCCACCCTGTCGGGCGCACACGGCCTTGACACCCCGCTCCCGGGCCAGATCGCACCGCTCCAATTCGGCTTCAAGCACCGTCGTGATAGCTTTCACGTCCAACTCACTCTTGTGAACCGACAGTCGCTCCACCACATTGTCAAGCACCAGAAGCGCACGGTGCTGGCGTACGCATCGGACCTGCGCCCGCCCGTTCAGCAGCAACAACACCCCCCAGCAGGCAAGCACAAGGAAGACTACCCCCCACCCGCCCGCACGGCGAAGGATGGGGTACCGCGAACCCGGATGTTGCGGACTCTGCACGAAAAATGACTCCCGATCGGCCCTCTGTACGGCAACGGCGCTGACACTGACGTGACGGCACAGCCTTTACTCGCCCGGCGCGACTGCCGCTACGTCCCAAAGATAGCGACCTGTACGGGTAGATTCGCCCTCGAGGAGCAATGGCGTGCCCCGGCTGGGCTGCGATTGAGCGCGGTGGCTCGGCGCGTCCCGCGCCGAAGCGGGGTGCGCCGGCCGGCCTTCGTCCGGCGAAGCTGCCTGGGCGAAGACGGATCCCCGGCCGAGGGCCTCGGGCCGGGACGGCCCCGAGCACCCTGCTGCGGTCCCG
>Ga0208968_1001419_pt1 | contig 12947 bp, 9 predicted proteins | sample RifOxyA3_FD_184031 | JGI IMG/M metagenome (GOLD analysis project Ga0208968, IMG submission 184031) | Groundwater microbial communities from Rifle, Colorado - Rifle Oxygen_injection A3 (SPAdes) | ecosystem: Environmental > Aquatic > Deep subsurface > Groundwater | place: Rifle, Colorado, United...
GCAACCGGAAAAGCTTACATGAAATATGTTGGTCTCGATATGGGACAATTCCGTTTACCGGTTAAAAACGCATGGGTCGAAAACTATGAAAAATTCGCAGAAGATGTCAATTCGCTCAACATGCAGGAGTTTTTCTCGAAATAAATTACTGATTATACTTTTCACAATGGCACAGTTAATTGGAAACTCCTGTTCACCAACGGGCAACGAAAAATTGGCTTTAAGCTGGCATGAATTTCCTGAAATCCCTCCAACTTCAGGAGAATCGGTTCAGCCCGGTTTGGCCGGTCCGGTCGCCGGAGCGCATGGAAATTTTGTGCTGGTTGCCGGAGGCGCTAATTTCGAAGACGGACTGCCGTGGCGCGGTGGAAAAAAGAAATACCACGACGAAATATTTCTGCTTGAAAAAACTGCTTCAGGAGAATATTCTTGGAAACAGGTTCCTGAAAAATTGCCTTACCCGATGGCTTATTCGGCCTGTGTTTCAACTTCGGAAGGAGTTGTGAGCATTGGCGGTGAAGATTTTGATAGTCCGGTAAAGGATGTTTTTCTGTTTTCATTTCAGGATGGAAAAGTCAGCCGGACGAGTTTGCCTGAACTTCAGGAGGCAATTTCATCAGCCGGTGCAGCAGCTATTGGAAATGAACTGTTTGTGGCCGGTGGATTGGTTGCTTCAGGCGCAAGTTCTGCATTTTATTCACTCGATATGAAAAATACAGCCAACGGATGGCGGATTTTGCCTGAAATTCCGGTTGCATTTTCTCACGCGGTGGTTGTTAGTCAGGAAGATGAAAACGAAATGTGCATTTACGTAATTGGTGGCCGGAACAAAACTTCCGAAGTCTCGACTTTTTTGAGCAGCGTCTGGAAATACACGCCTTCCATCCAGAAATGGAGCCCGGAAGGTGATATTATTTCAGACGGAAAACCACTTGCGCTTTCTGCCGGAACCGGAATTGCGGTGGGCTCAAATCATATCATTCTGTTTGGCGGCGATCCGGGCATTTTCTTCAACCGCACCGAACGAATGAATGCTGCCCTTGAAAAAGTTTCAGGAGAAGAAAAACAAAAGCTTTGGCAGGAAAAAGATTCGATGTTGACCAATCATCCCGGATTTTCAAAAGACATAATGGCTTTCAATACAATTTCGAAAAGTTGGGAAAAGCTTGGCAAAATGGCCGGTGAATCGCCGGTTACCACCAACGCTTTTTCATGGAATGGGACAATCATAATTCCTTCCGGCGAAGTACGTCCGGGCATTCGTACTCCGAATGTGATAGGCGTTGATATTCAGTTTGAAAAATAAAAAAGATGGAAAAAGATTTTAAAATATTGGCGGAACAATACCGGAACGAACTGCTCCAAAAAGTGGTTCCTTTCTGGGAAAATCATTCGAAAGACGAAGAGTTTGGTGGCTATTTCACTTGCCTCGACCGCCAGGGAAAAGTATTTGATACCGACAAATTTATCTGGCTTCAGGGACGCGAGGTCTGGATGTTTGCAACACTTTACAACAAAGTGGAGCAGCGGCCTGAATGGCTGGAAATGGCTCTGCACGGGGCACATTTTCTTCAGGAAAACGGACACGACGGCAACCTGAACTGGTATTTTTCGCTCACCCGCGAAGGAAAACCGCTGATTGAACCTTACAATATTTTCTCCGATTGCTTTGCCACCATGGCTTTTGGCCAGTTGTACCAGGCGACCGGAAACGAAGAATATGCCGACATCGCAAAAAAAACCTTTGAAAATATCCTGAAACGGAGCGAAAATCCGAAAGGAAAATTCAATAAAGCTTTTCCGGGAACCCGTCCGCTGAAAGGTTTTTCACTGCCCATGATTTTGTGCAACCTGTCGCTCGAAATAGAACATTTGCTTCCAAAAGAATTGGTCGAGGAAACCATTCAGAATGTGCTTCACGAAGTCATGGATATTTTCTATCAGGAAGATTCCGGACTCATTCTGGAAAATGTGAATCCTGATGGTAGTTTTTCCGATTCGTTTGAAGGACGTTTGCTGAATCCGGGTCATACTATCGAGGCGATGTGGTTTATCATGGATTTGTCGGTCAGGCTTAAGCGTCTGGAATTGACAGAGAAAGCGGTTGAGATAATGCTTCGCACGCTGAAACACGGATGGGACGAACAATATGGTGGAATCTTCTATTTTCTCGACATAAAAGGATATCCGCCGCAACAGTTGGAATGGGACCAGAAACTTTGGTGGGTGCATGTCGAAACACTCATCAGCCTGATTAAAGGATATTCGTTGACCGGGAATCCTGAATGTCTGGAATGGTTCGAAAAAGTTCACGATTACACCTGGTCGCATTTTGCCGATCCTGAATATGACGAATGGTTCGGCTATCTAAACCGTCGTGGCGAAGTATTGCTACCTTTAAAGGGTGGAAAATGGAAAGGCTGTTTCCACGTTCCGCGAGGCTTGTTTCAGGTCTGGAAAACATTGGAAGAAATAAAATAAAAACACTAAATTTTAATATTCCTGACTCACCCCACCCCGACAAGTCGGGGTTTCCCCTCTCTTCGTGAAGAGAGGGGGGACGGCCGCTTGCGGACGTCGGGGTGAGTTGGAAAAAACAACTTAAATCATGCAAATCCAACAGAAAAAATGGTATCCATGGCTGGTGGTGGCTCTTTTGTGGGTCGTGGCCCTGCTCAATTACATGGACCGGCAAATGTTATCAACCATGAAAGTAGCCATGATGGGCAACATTCAGGAGTTGGAAACTGCAGAGAACTTCGGACGGTTGATGGCTGTTTTTTTGTGGATTTATGCGCTGATGAGTCCGGTTGCAGGCTTAATTGCTGACCGGCTTAACCGTAAATGGCTAATAGTTGGAAGTTTGGCCGTATGGTCAGGCGTTACCCTGGCGATGGGATTTGTTGATAATTTTAGCCATTTGTATATTTTACGCGCCATCATGGGGGTGAGCGAAGCTCTGTATATCCCCGCCGGATTGTCGCTGATTGCGGATTACCATCAGGGGAAAACACGTTCGCTGGCCATCGGAATTCACATGACAGGATTATATGTCGGGCAGGCCATGGGTGGCTTTGGGGCAACTGTCGCACATGAATATTCGTGGCAAACCACTTTTCATTCCTTCGGAATCGTTGGTATTCTGTACAGTTTGGTACTTATTTTTTTCCTTCGCGAGAAAAGAGAGATTAAAGCGATATCCAAAGAGAAGAAAACTACTTCCGGTGGTTTAACCTCCGTTTTAAATAGTCTGGGAATGCTTTTCGGAACCATTAGTTTCTGGGTTATCATGTTTTATTTTGCAGCTCCAAGTTTCCCTGGCTGGGCCATTAAAAACTGGATTCCCACCCTGTTTTCCATGAGCCTGAATATTGATATGGCGCAGGCGGGTCCGCTTTCAACAATTACAATAGCTGCTTCATCGTTTATCGGTGTTATTTTCGGAGGCATTCTGGCCGATCGATGGATTCAACGAAACCTTCGCGGGCGGATTTATACCGGAGCAATTGGCTTGTCACTTACCATTCCTGCCCTGATATTTCTGGGTTTTGGTCAAACTTTGTTCACGGTTGTGGGTGGAGCTGTCTTCTTCGGAATTGGTTACGGAATGTTTGATGCGAACAACATGCCCATTCTTTGCCAGTTCGTTTCGCCCAAACACCGCGCTGCCGGTTACGGACTGATGAACATGACGGGCGTTTTTGCCGGTGCATTCATTACCGATTTGTTGGGAAAATCAACCGATTCAGGTAATCTCGGGCGCGATCTGGCGATGTTGGCAATTCCTGTCGCACTGGCTGTTGCACTTTTGCTTACCACCCTGAAACCAAAATTTGCGGATAAAACGGTTGATTAATCATATATGAGGCTTATCTTTGGGATGCATTAAAATTCTAAAAAAATGATACCACATCTAAACCTGAGCTACCTTCTTTTCTTTTTGCTGCTATTGGGTTCTTTCGAATCTTTTGGTCAGGAAAATAAATTCGGAACCTATTACAATCAGCGCCTTAGTCTGTTCGAGAAAATGCCTGATACCAAAGGTGAAATCATCTTTCTAGGCAACAGCATTACCGATGGGGGAGAGTGGTGCGAATTATTGGGAAATCCCAAAGCTAAAAATCGTGGAATCAGCGGCGACACAACCGATGGCGTATTGTTCAGGCTAAATGAAGTTACCCGTTCAAAACCCGCCAAAGTATTTTTACTGATTGGTATTAATGATCTTTCCAGAGGAATCATTAAAGATTCAGTATTTTCAAACATCTGTGCAATAGCCAAAAAAATCAGGAAGGATTCGCCTAAAACCCAGGTTTATGTACAAAGTATATTGCCTGTGAACGAATCGTTTGGCCTGTTTAAAAACCACACCAATAAAACTGCCGATGTTCTTTGGGTTAACGCACAACTGAAAACGTGGTGCGAAAAAGAGCAGGTTCAATATGTCGATTTATACAGTCGGTTTAAGAATCCTGAAAGCGAACTACTGAATCCACAGCTGACCAACGATGGCCTTCACCTGAAAGGGGATGGTTATCTGCTTTGGGCAGAAACGATTAAATCTTATCTGAAATGAAAACACTAAACCAACTATAAAATCACTAAAAATGAGTTCAAACAGAAGGGATTTTCTCCGCAACTCCATACTGGGAACCGGAATGCTGGCAACAGGATTGGCCAGTCAGGCAGCTTCGTTAACCAATGAAACAAGTGCTGAAGGAAAAAGAAAAAGTTCGAAACAGCAGTTTAATATGTGTGGCTACGCAGCGCCAAAGTTAGATAAAGTCAGAGTTGGTTTTGTGGGTATTGGCGACCGTGGATCCGGCGCCGTAGAGCGAATGACATTTATCGAGGGTGTTGAGATTACTGCTCTTTGCGATATTCGCCAGGGAGCTGTTGACGGAGCACAGGAAATACTCGCCAAAGCAGGACTTCCAAAAGCAAAAGAATTTGTTGCCGGCGACCTCGGGTTCAAACAATTGTGCGACAGCAACCTTGTTGACCTTGTTTATATTGCCACTCCCTGGGAATGGCACGTTCCGGTTGCAGTTGCAGCAATGGAAGGCGATAAACATACCGCTGTTGAAGTCTCTACAGCAAAAACGATGGACGAATGCTGGCAAATCGTTGAAGTCTCGGAACGCACCCGCAAACATTGTGTCATCCTGGAAAACTGCTGCTATGATTTCTTCGAATTACTTACCCTGAATATGGTTCGGCAAGGTGCTTTTGGCGACCTGATTCATGGTGAAGGTGCCTACATTCATGATCTGGATTACTGGCATTTCAATAAGCCACAGGATGAAAAAATGAGTGACGGTGCCTACACAAAAATGTGGCGTATTCACGAAAATAAACGCAAAGCCAATGTGTATCCAACACATGGGTTAGGCCCGATTTGCCAGGCGATGAATATCAACCGGGGCGACAAAATGGATTACCTGACCGCAATGATGTCGGCTGATTTTACCTTGAAAAATAGAATTGCAGAGAAAGCAAAGGAGGATCCGTTCTTTCAGCAGTTTGTTGGTTGGGATATGCGTGGAAATATGGATATCCAACTGATAAAGACCAATAAAGGACGTACGATAATGATTCAGCACGATATTAGTTCACCGCGCCCGTATTCCAGAATTCACATGTTAAGTGGCACAAAATGCTTTGCCCAGAAGTGGCCACTCCAGCACATCGCATTTGGCCATAAAACTGCTGACGAAGCAAAAATGAAAGAGTTGGAAGAAAAATATACTCCTGAAATTGTACGTCGCATGGGTGAAATGGCCAAAAAAGTTGGCGGACATGGTGGTATGGATTTTATGATGGACTGGCGCTTAATTGATTGCCTGCGCAATGGCTTACCAATGGATATGGACGTTTACGATGCTGCTGCCTGGAGCTGTATTACTCCTTTGAGCGAATGGTCGATTGCCAACGGATCAAAACCCATTGAAATTCCTGACTTTACACGCGGAGCATGGAAAACCAACCAACCACTTGAGTTGACGCTGAAAGGCGGCGGAACAACCGGTGTTAAAGACCTGAAAAAAGGTGGCGATAAGCAATTGGGAATTTAAGTAATGAATGCGGCTTCACGCTCGTTTCGTTCGATGGAATATCCGAATTGAGAGATTTGGTTGAGCTTTCAAAGAAATATGGAGTGGTTAGGCGGAATTTCCGACTAACCACTTTTTTTCCAATTCACCTCCAGCAATTAATTACTTTTCAAGCTTTTTTAATTGAATATCAAAATCTGATTCGATTATAATTCGGCAGCAGTTTGGCCGGTAATTGCCCAATGCAGCTTATTCTGAACTGTTGCAAAAAAATCTCTGTTTGTTTGGGTATTTACATCGTAGTCGGCACTGCACTGTGAATAAATGTCGGTGATTTTCTGGTAGAATCGTCTTTCGCTCGACCTGATATCCCGAATTCGAGCCAGTTGCTCCTCGAAATAATCCTTGCCAAACAGGTTATTCGGGTTTTTGAGCCGCTCATCATCCATCGTATAGCCCTTGATAATGTACTCCTTAAGCAGCGCAGTTGCCCAAATTCTGAAATGAGTTGCTTGTGTAGAATTTACGCGGTAACCAACCGAAATGATGGCATCCAGATTATAAAACTTTGTTTTATAAATTTTGCCGTCATCGGCAGTATGTTCTAAAATGGAACTAACTGAATCTTCGCTCAACTCCCTGCTTTCAAAAATATTCTTTAAATGTTTGGTAATTGCCGGGCGTTGAACTCCGAATAATGCAGCAATTTTGTCTTGCGTAAGCCAGATTGTTTCGTTTTGCAAATAGATTTCAACCTTTACCTTTCCGTTGGGCGTAGTGTAAAGCAAAATTTCGTTGAAGCCTTCGGGTGCCGGTGTTAGTTTATTGGTTTTCATAACTTTGGTTTATTTACCTTCAATGATCTGTATTTCTTCGGGTGTAAGTTCGTAAAGCTAAAAGTATCACGCAAAAAGTCGCGAAGGTCATTTTTAAGGTGCTCTTCGCTTTCGTCCGTTGGCCGCTTTTCAATGGTGCTAATCTTGTCGAGCAAATCAATGAGATGGCTTTTAAAAGCATCAATATCACTTCTTAAAGGTTTTTGTTTTAAAAATGCTTTGAGCGCTTTTTTAGGCGATTGGGTTATTAGTTTCATCAAAATTATAGGTGAAATATTAGGCTCGCTAATTTATGATATTAAAACACGAATACGAATCATTTTACAAAAAAAGGTGGTCTGTAATTTCTACAGCCACCTTTTTTGTCAAATCTAAATTCATGAAGCGAATAAAGATCAGACTTCAATTTTCTTCTTCAATTCTTTATTCCTGCAATTATATTTATATTTGAGTTTTTGCAAAAACTCAATTTCTTATGCATCCAGGCAGAAACCTAAAATATATTCTATTCCTCTTTTTCCTGCTTCACTTCACTCCCGGTTTTTCCAGCAAAAAAATCAGGATTGGTTTTTCGCAATGCACCACTGCAGACAAGTGGAGGCAATCGCAGATCAGGTTGATGGAAATTGAGCTTGCGTTTTTCCCAAATATGGAACTGTCGATTAAAGATGCGAAAGACAATAACGAAAAGCAGATCAGTCAAATTGAAGAATTTTTGAAAGAGGGAATTGATTTGTTGATCATTTCGCCCAACGAATCGGAACCCATTACGCCAATTGTGGAAAAGGTATTTAAAAGCGGAATACCTGTAATCGTTATCGATCGCAAAGTGAATACCAAATTTTACACGGCTTACATAGGCGGAAACAATTACAGGATTGGGCAGGAAGCCGGGGCTTATGCAGCCAAACTACTAAATGGCAAAGGAAAAATACTGGAAATTTCGGGTCTTAAAGGATCATCTCCAGCCATTGAAAGACACAATGGACTGGTGGATTTTCTAAAGAATTATCCTGAAATCCAGATTATCAAATCAGTTTCAGGAGAATGGAATTGGGACAAGACCCGGGAAGTGATGCAGCAAATAGCAGCTTCAAAGCTGGAGTTTGACCTGGTTTTTGCCCACAACGATGTGATGGCCCGGGAAGCTTTCAACGTGATGCACGAACGTGAAACCAGAAAAGGAAAATTTATTCTGGGAGTTGATGGCCTTGCCGGAGATGAAGGTGGAATTCAATATGTTATTGACAAAAAACTGAATGCGACTTTTTTGTATCCTACCGGTGGAGAAACTGCCATCCAGATCGCGAACAAGATTCTTACCCGTCAGGCCTTTGAAAAAGAGAATATTCTCCCAACGATGGTAATTGATTCAACCAATGCACCAATATTAAAAGTCCAGACCAGCCAGGTTGAATTGCTCCATCAAAAAATTGAAAAGCAAAAATCTATTCTTGACATCCAGATCTCAAAAAATCAGACCCAACGCCTGATCCTGATATTTTTAATTGCACTGCTGGTGCTTATTGCAGCTCTGGTAATTTTGACTTTTAAAGCCTTCAGGAATAAAAAAATTGCCAATCAGAAACTGGAAGCCAAGAATCATAAAATTAAAAAGCAAAACATTGCCATACTTGAACAACGGGACAAACTGGTGGAAGTTAGTCAGCAACTGGAAGAAGCCACGCAGGCAAAACTTCGCTTCTTCACCAATATCTCGCACGAGTTCCGCACTCCGCTGACTTTAATAAAAGGTCCGCTGGAAAACCTCATGCAATCGGAACAGTTTACAGCCGAGCAGCAAAATCAGTTTAAGCTTATGCACCGGAATACGATCCGGTTATTGCGATTGGTAAACCAGTTGATGGATTTCAGGAAACTGGAAAATAAAAAGATGGAATTGGGCGCCTCTGAAAATGATTTGATCGCTTTTCTGCAGGAAACGAAAGAATCTTTCGCATCGCTTGCCTCGGGCCGAAACATTGAATTAACTGTTGTTTGCCCTGAAAAGCAGTTGCCTGTTTGGTTCGACCGCGATAAAATAGACAAGGTATTGTTCAATATTCTTTCAAACGCGTTTAAATTCACCTCCGATGGCGGGAAAATTACCATTTTGGCCAACAAGGTGATTCCAATGGTACCGGGAATTCACACCGAAGAAGTGCAGATCGAAATTAGGGATACCGGTATCGGCATTGCCGAAAAGCATTTGGACAAGATCTTCGACCGGTTTTATCAGGCCGGAAAATCACATGCGGTGAAGGGAACAGGGCTTGGGCTCAACCTTTCGAAGGAATTTGTTGAAATGCACCGGGGGCGGATCAGCGTGAAAAGTGCTGAAGGAAAGGGAACCTCTTTTTTCATTTATCTGCCATTGGGAAACCGGCATCTGTTGCCCGATGAAATGGTGATTGATGAAACAGTACAGGAGCATAACCTTGACAACCAGATTTTAACCCGAGATTTGGCTACTGATGAAATACCTTCAGCAACAATTGAAGAAGGCAAAAACAAACCGGTTATTCTCGTGGTCGAAGATGTGTCGGATGTCAGGGAATTTATCCGCATGAGCCTCGGGAATCAGTATCAGATAATTGAAGCGAAGAACGGAAAAGATGGCCTTGAAAAGGCATTGGAGGAAGAGCCTGATTTGATTATCAGCGATGTAATGATGCCTGTGATGGATGGTCTGGAATTGACCCGGCATTTGAAAACAGACATGAAAACCTGCCATATTCCGATTATCCTGCTGACAGCCAAGGCCACGCTGGAGCATAAACTGGAAGGCCTTGAGGAGGGCGCCGATTCGTACATTCCAAAACCCTTTAACAGCCGTCACTTGCAGGTCAGGGTGAAAAAGCTGCTTGAGTTGCGGGCCAAAATCAGGGAACATTACAAGGAACAACTCGATTTTCAGGAAAAAGAAAGTGACCTGAACCGGCTGGATAAAAAATTTCTGTCGAAAATTACCCAGATTGTTGAGCAAAATATTGGAAATGAGGACCTGAGCGTTGACGATCTCGGTCATAAACTGGGAATGTCGAGGGTACACCTCTACCGCAAAATAAAAAAACTGACCGACATGTCGGTCAGCGAATTTGTGACTTCGGTAAAACTCCGGAAGTCGCTTGAACTTCTCCGGAACAGCGGCCAAACAATAGCCGAAATTGCGTACGAAGTGGGATTTTCGTCGCCATCTTATTTTACGCGCTGTTTTAAAGAGCAATTTAAAATGTCGCCCAGCGATTACCAGAATCAAAAGAGAGCTGAAATATAGGTCAGTTAACTGATCTAAAATTTACTTTGCTGGAGTAATAATGATGTTTCTGTAATCAGCAGGTTGGTGATCTCCCTGGAGCATTATTGGACCCGGTTCTCCTTCTTTGCTGTCAATTGCCCCACCGGTAATTCCGGGGATAATCTGGTCACAAATAACAATTTTACCATTTGCCTCAATTGTAACGCGCCGGCCAATCAATGTAATGTCATACGTTTGCCACTCACCCGGCGATTTGGCCACATTTTCATTCGGTGTCAGGAAACCATAAACCCCTCCAAGGTAAACCGATGAAGGCTCTTTTCCTTTGCTATCTTCGATCTGTACTTCATACCGGCCTCTTAAATATATGCCGGTATTACCTTCTTCCGGATACCTGAACTCAATATGCAGTTTAAAATCATCAAATTTTTGATTGGTGATTAAGTTGGTTCCGGGCTTTGGACTTCTCAGGATTCCATTTTCAACCACCCATTGATTATTCGGTTTCTGTGAATGCCAGGCATTGAGATTCCGGCCATCAAAAAGAGCGATTGGCGTTCCCCATTTGGGAGCAGTATTTCTTTTAAGCAAAGGCGCTCTCTCTCCAACGAATGCATGTTTGTCGCCTGAACTACTTGTAATCACACCTTTGAGTTTGTCATTTTCGATAGTTCCTTCAAAAACCATGTCCTTTACTGCGTTATCCCATTGAGGTGGAATACTAAACGTGATTTTTCCGTCACTAACATTTACTTTTGAAATCGGCCTGGCGCTTCCTGAATCACCAACAAAATAACCAACAAGCGTGCTTAATCCTGAAAGTTTAACTTCCAGCCAGGAAGGAACAGATTGATCTCCCATTTGAACAGTGATGTCCCAACGGCCAATAATTGGCTCATCTCCGGGATTTAAATTAATGCTTTGCGAATTAAAAGGGAACGAAACAAACAAAGTCATGGCTATTAAAAAATAGTAGAATTTGCTACTAATCATGGATAAAAATCGAGTGTTTTTCATTCGAAAATTAATTTTTTGTAAATAATCCCCTAAAGTACGGTTTTATCCAGATATGATTGAGAATTGTTTTTAAAAATCAGATCGGTCATTTTTTAATTGCCAATCAAAACAGGGAGCAATGGGTGTACAACAAAATTTCATTTTTTTTGATTTTTCAGTTTACTCACCCCGGGTGCGCTTCGCTTACCCCGCCCCTCTCTACTCGAGGAGAGGGGAAAAGCCCTGACTTCGGCGTGAGCGTTCGACTGAGCTCACGCCGAAGGTTCAGTCGAACGCTTGCGGGGTTTGGGGTGAGTGAGAAGAAACATCAATCATCTTTTTGAAAATTTAAAACACAGGAAAAGGGGCTAAAAATAAAAATGGGAAAAATGTCATACATCCGAAACAAACTATTTGTTTTTTGCTTCGATTGTCTGTCCCTCACAGTAACAATAGCTACCAGATTCGCTTTAGGCTATAAAATTCAGCTTTTTCCAACAACAAATCACCACCGGTCGAGAATACTTTCAGTTTGGTGAAATTCTCTGTCGGAAATACGATATCGGTCATCACCAGTTTCCCGCCATCCACAAACAGTTCTGTTGATGCAACATCCACAAAAATCCTCAATTGCAGATGTGCGCCCACGGTGTATGGCGCCCTTGAAATCCCTGCAAATTCTTTTGAGAATGCGGAAGGACCGGCAGCCCTGCGATCAACAAAAAATTGTTTCTGACTCAACGAGTAGCCAATTACCAATTTTTCCTGAAGATTGTTTTCCAGCACAATGCCAAGTGAATCAATGTTGCCGTTTTCGAGGTTAAAATCAAAAATCAGTTCGCTTTGGCTGAGCGTAATACTATCCAGTGCCATTTCTTTTTCGCCGGAAATATTTTGCGAGGAATGATAAACCGGTGTTGTTCCGTCGCGAAGAACTTCCAGCTCGCTTACTGGTTTCGAAACCAGCAAATAACTGTTGTCCTGACTGATCAGGGACAATTCGCGCGGAATTGTTGTGGCGCTGCGCCAAACGGTGGTTGGCACCACATTGGCGTACTGCCAGTTGCTCATCCATCCGATGAAAAGTCGGCGACCATCGGTTTCCGGAACATTCGACCAGGTCACTCCAGCGTAGTTGTCGCGTCCCCAGTCCACCCATTTCTCATTGGTTTCATCGGGAGTAAACTTTTTCCCGTCGAACTCGCCGGTAAAATACTGGTTGGCAGAGCCACCGTTTGGCCCGCCTGGATTGATATTGACGAACATCACCCATTTGGAAACATCGCTTCCCTCCACTTTAAGAGGAAACAAGTCGGGACATTCCCACACGCCTCCATGGCCGCCGATTCCGTTCCCGTATTCACTTTCAAATTTCCAGCTGATCAAATTGGGCGACGAATAAAGATGCACCCTGTCCTGAACTGCCAGAATCATCACCCATTTGCCTGTTTCATTGTGCCAGAATACTTTGGGGTCGCGGAAATCCGCAATTCCGGGGCTTTCGAGTACCGGATTTTTGTCATATTTGGTCCATGTGCGACCTTTGTCGGTGCTGAAAGCCAGCGCCTGACTCTGCGGAGTTTTGCTTCCGCTTTTCACCAGTTTGTCATTGTGGTAGGTATAAATAGCGACCAAAGGCGGGTTTTCGGCAGTACCTAAGCCTGATGTGTTTTTGAGGTCGGCAACCGCACTTCCCGAGAAAATCCATCCCAGCGAATCGGGGTAAATGGCTACGGGCATGTGCTCCCAATGAACCAAATCTTTGCTGATCGCGTGTCCCCAGTGCATCGGCCCCCAAACGGT
>Ga0208968_1001420_pt1 | contig 12943 bp, 12 predicted proteins | sample RifOxyA3_FD_184031 | JGI IMG/M metagenome (GOLD analysis project Ga0208968, IMG submission 184031) | Groundwater microbial communities from Rifle, Colorado - Rifle Oxygen_injection A3 (SPAdes) | ecosystem: Environmental > Aquatic > Deep subsurface > Groundwater | place: Rifle, Colorado, United...
TGGAAAGATATGTCAGCCGGGATATGTATGCCAAATTTGCCGTGGTTGCAGAGGAAGAAGGGTTTGAACGGGCTGCCGATACCTTTTACAAGATTATCGTGGCCGAAACCCACCACGAGACACTTTATCTTGAGCTGGCCGATAATATCGCAAAGGGCAGGGTGTTTGAAAAAGACGAGGAAAAGGTCTGGCGCTGCCTGAGTTGCGGCTACCTGCATACGGGAAAAGCCGCCCCTTCAAAATGCCCGGCCTGTGTAAAACCCTTTGGTTATTTTGAACTGCTGTATAAAAACTGGTAAAAATTTGAGACACAGGGATAGAGACATTTGTGTTTCTATCCCTGTGTCTCATGTTCTGCCTCGTCATCCTCCCCTCCCGGACCGCATCCCTCTTTAAACCGTATCTCCTTATTTTTAAGGGCTTCCCCCTCGCTTTGAAAATCCGGGTATGGTTTTTGCTATATTCATTATGGAATATTTGCAGAATTTCATTGATCTTATTAATGGAGGCCGTTATGGGAAGTCTTAAAGATATTAAAAAAAATTTCAGCCTGATCAATTCCGTGGACTGGGACATGACACCGGAAGAAGCCATTGCCCTTCACCTGGAATGGGGGCCCTTAAGGTCCCAGGCCTATTATAATTCAAGGGATAACACCAATGAAACCGTGTATTTTGTCATCAATACATGGAAAAAGCCGCCGGTCCTGACCCTGGTGAGAAGAAAAGGGTTTGATTCCGAGGAACTGGGCAATTTCAGGCTCCCGGAAAATCTTGAAGCGGAATTCATGAAGGAGATCGGCCAGTATAAGGGTGTGTATGCCGTTGAAGGAAAAGTTCGTGAATGGCTGAAAAAGGAACTTGAAATTTAAGCCTTAGATATAACCACCGCCTCAAGTTCCCCGGCCATTCTTCCGGTGCAGAAACCAAACCACCCGCCTTGGGTTTCTGCACCGGATTTTTTTATCCGTTCTTTTTGTTGTTTTCCATAAAATCTTTGACCATCATATCTCCCAGTTCTTTTGACCGCCTGGCAGCCGCTTCAACGGCATTGATCAGGGTGGTTCTCAGGCCCCCCTGCTCCAGGGTGTGAATACCGGCAATGGCGGTTCCGCCGGGTGAGGCCACCCGGTCCTTGAGCTGGCCCGGATGTTCTTTGGATTCCATCAACAGCTTGGCAGCGCCCAGAACGGTCTGGGTGGATAAAAACAAAGAATCTTTTCTGGAGAGCCCCATCTTCACCCCGGCATCGGCCAGGGCATCGACGATGATGAAAATATAGGCCGGCCCGCTGCCGCTGAGACCCGTAAACGCATCCATGAGGACATTTTCCTGAATAAAAACGGTTTTCCCCACGGAATCGAAGATGGCCCTGGCCAGTTTGATATCCTCCTTTGTTGCAAAGTCGCCGGCGGCAATGGCCGTGGCGCTTTCTTTGACAAAGGCGCAGATATTGGGCATGACCCGGATGAGCCTCAGCTCCTTGTGAAGCCCCGAGGCAATGGCAGCCAGGGGCACCCCCGCAGCAATGGAAATGATCAGCTTGGACGTATCCAGGGCCGGTGCGGTTTCCTTGAGGACCTTCCCCAGGATCTGGGGCTTGGTGGCATAGATGATGATTTCGGAAGCACGGGCTACTTCAACATTGTCGGTGGTGACGACCACCCCGTATTTTTTTTTGACCGCTTCCAAGAGGTCTTCGGCAATATCCGAGCAGATGATATTTTCAGGTTTTGCCGCCCCGGAAAGAACCAGGCCGCTGACCAGGGCCTCCCCCATATTCCCGCATCCAATGAAGCCTATCTTTTTTTCCTTCAGCATAATCCCTGCACTCCTTCGTATTATTGTTTAAAATTAAGCGTTTATATTAAGCCCTTCAAATTCCCGCCGTCAAGATATATTTAAAAACCCTTGAGACCGCTGGAGGGACAAAATGCCATTGTCATTTTGTTTTTCACGCGGTATGCTTCGACATATAGAATAAAGGAGAAATTCATGACGGAATTTAAGAATGTGACCGCTGTTATAAAGGCAAATATTTATTTTGACGGCAAGGTGACCAGCCGGACCCTGGTGTTTCCGGACGGGTCGAAAAAGACCCTGGGCATCATGCTTCCCGGCGAATATGAGTTTAATACCGATGCCCCGGAAATCATGGACATCATGTCCGGAGATCTGGATGTATTGCTGCCGGGCCGGCAGGAATGGCAAAAGATCGGGAGCGGAGAATCCTTTGAGGTACCGGGCAAGTCCAGGTTTGGGCTCAGGGTCCGGGAAATTACCGATTACTGCTGCTCTTTTACGGCGTGACGGGCAGATGTGGATATCCGGCTGAAGGAAAAACTCGACTGTCTGTATTCAACCTATAATCAACGGCAATTTGTCGATCCTGACCCCCTTGTCTTTCTTTACGGTTATGAGGATAAACAGGATCGTGAGATCGTAGGCCTCGTGGCGGCCTGCCTGGCCTATGGCCGGGTGGAAATGATCCTGAAAACAGTGGCCCGTGTTCTGACGCGACTGACACCCTCGCCTCGTGCCTATGTCCTGACCCGGACCCAAAAGGATATGGCCCATGATTTTAAAGGGTTCCGGTACCGGTTCGCCTCGGAAGGCCATCTGGTTGATCTTTTATGGGGAATCCGGCAGATCCTGGATGAATTCTCATCCCTTGAGAATTGTTTTTATGAGGGGTGGTCTCCAAAGGACGAAACGGTTGTCAAAGGGCTTATCTTTCTTTCCCGGCAACTGGGCCGGGGCAGGAATCTGGGGCATCTTCTGGCGGACCCGGAGAAAAAGAGCGCCTGCAAGAGGAGCCATCTGTTTTTGCGCTGGATGATCCGGCAGGATGCGGTTGATCCGGGCGGGTGGGAAAAGGCGAATCCCTCTCAGTTGATGGTGCCTTTGGATACCCATATGCACCGTTCCGGGCTCATGCTCGGGTTTACCCGGCGCAAGCCCGCAGATTTTACGACCGCCCTCGAGATTACAAAAGGATTCAGAAAGATTTCAGAACAGGACCCGGTGAAATATGATTTCTGCCTGACCCGGTTCGGCATCCGGAGGGAAATGAGCATGGAAAGCCTGAGACGGGTGGTATGCAGCGGCGTCATGGAGGCTAATTCTTGTGAAGGATGAGGGGTTTATATTGCCGCCCCTGGTTCCCGGAATCCTGATTCGCCGGTATAAGCGGTTTCTGGCCGATGTAACCCTTGAAACCGGGGAAACCGTTACGGCCCATTGCCCCAATTCCGGGTCCATGAAAGGGTGCGCCCTTCCCGGATCACGGGTTTTTCTTTCCCAAAGCGACAAACCCGGGCGGAAATACCGGCATACCTGGGAATTGATAGAGGTTCCCGGAACCCTGGTGGGCATCAATACCCAGGTGCCGAATAAGCTTGTCAAACAGGCCGTTGAAAAGGGTTTGATTTCCGAACTCTCAGGCTATGACAGGGTTTCGGCTGAGGTGAAGACCAGCGCCCATACCCGGCTGGACCTGGTGCTTGAACAGTCGGAAGGCCTTGAAAGCCGGGAAAAATGTTATGTGGAAATCAAAAACTGCACCCTGGTTGAAGAGGGCCGGGCCATGTTTCCGGATGCCGTGACCGAAAGGGGGCAGAAACATCTCGAAGAGCTTGAATACCTGGTATCCCTCGGCCGGCGGGGCGTGATCTTTTTTTTGATCCAGAGAATGGATGCAAAGTCTTTCAGCCCTGCGGACAAGATTGATAAGGCCTATGGGGAGAAACTGAGAAAAGCCGTCCAAAACGGGGTGGAGATTGTGACCCGGGATACGGTGATCACAACGGAACGCATCAAAATCGGCCGGGCGCTTCCTGTAATCCTGGCCTGATAGATAAAAATTGACGGCCCGAAAAGACAGGAAAAAAGCCCTGAGAAAAATCATTTCCATTGATTGACTTTCTACCACGCTGTAGTATTTTAGGCTATAATACGTCAAAAATCGGAAAACTCTCAGAAAGAGTGGAGAAAGGAGAAGGTTTATGTGGGATTATACGGATAAGGTAAAAGACCATTTTTTAAGACCCCGGAATGTAGGAGAGCTGGAAGGCGCCAACGCCATCGGAGAGACGGGATCTCTCAATTGCGGGGATGCCTTGAAATTGTTTTTAAAGGTCAATGAGAATGAAAGAATCGTGGACGCCACTTTCATGACCTTTGGCTGCGCCAGTGCCGTGGCCTCATCATCGGCCCTGACGGAGATCATCAAGGGCATGACCCTGACCGAGGCTGCCAAGCTCACCAATGAAGATATTTCCGATTACCTAGGTGGTCTGCCCAAGGAAAAAATGCATTGTTCGGTCATGGGACAGGCGGCCCTGAGAAAGGCCATAGCCAATTACAGGGGGATTCAGATCCTTGAAAAACCGGGCCAGGTGGTATGTGAATGCTTTGATGTGACCGATCTTGAAATCACGGATGCGGTCAAGAAAAACGGATTAAAAACCACCGAAGATGTGACCAACTATCTTAAAGCCGGCGGCGGCTGCGGCAAATGCCTGGACCGGATTGAAGAATTGATTGAATCTGTGAATGCCTAAGGATAAGATTTTAAAATGAAAATTGTATATACGGACAACAACGCAACAACAAAGGTCGCCGATGAAGTCATTCAGGAAATGCTTCCCTATTTTGGCGAATTCTACGGCAACCCCTCTTCCATGCATACCTTCGGGGACCAGACAGCCAAAAAGATAAAAGAAGCCCGGCAACGGGTGGCGGATCTGATCCATGCCGACCCGGAGGAGATTGTCTTTACGAGCTGCGGCACGGAAAGCGATAATTCAGCCGTTTATTCAGCCATTAACGCCTGTCCGGACAAAAAGCATATCATCACATCCAACGTGGAGCACCCGGCCGTAAACAATCTTTTTAAGCTCCTGAAACGGACAAAGGGATACCGGGTTACCTTTGTTCCGGTGGACAAAAAGGGCCTCCTCAACCTGGATGTGCTCTACAAAAGCCTTTCCGACGATACGGCCCTGGTGTCTTTGATGTGGGCCAATAATGAAACCGGGGTTCTGTTCCCTATTGCAGAAATCGCCCAAAAGATCCGGGAAAAAGGGATTCTTTTTCATACCGATGCGGTCCAGGCCGCTGGGAAAATCCCTATTGATGTTAGAACATCAGGGGTGGACATGCTGAGTCTTTCCGGGCATAAAATCCATGCTCCCAAAGGGGTTGGGGTATTATACATCAGAAAGGGAGTAAAATTTTCGCCCTTTTTTATCGGCGGCCACCAGGAAAAGGGGCGGCGGGGCGGTACGGAAAACTCGGTTTCCATTATCGGGCTGGGAAAGGCGGCTGAACTGGCCAAAGCCCACCTGCCCGTCATGGATACGGAAGTGAGGAACTTACGGGACTATCTCCAGAATCAACTCCTTGAAAAAATACCCTCCTGCTCCGTGAACGGAGATCTGGAAAAGCGGCTTCCCAATACCCTGTCCATCGGGTTTGATGCCGTGGAAGGAGAATCCATCCTGCTCATGCTGGACCGGGAGGGCATCTGCGCCTCCTCAGGCTCTGCCTGCACATCCGGGTCCCTTGATCCCTCCCATGTGCTCATGGCCATGGAAGTGCCTTTCAAGTCCGCCCACGGGTCCATCCGGTTTTCTTTATCCCACTACAACACCCGGGAAGAAATGGACCATATCATTGCCGCCCTGGTTCCGGTCATTGAACGCCTCAGGGCTATGTCCCCCTTCTGGAAAGACGGGAAGGTGGTATGATCCTCCTTGACGACGGTCATCTCGATTTTGCCGGAGAAATGGGGGAAAAGACAGGGATTGATTTTAACCGTTGCCTTCAATGCAAGACCTGTGCAAACGGCTGCCCCTTTATCGATGGTATGGACCAGGCTCCCAATCAGATCATCCGCATGATCCAGCTCGGGATGGCGGTGGAGGTCCTGAAAACGTCCACCATCTGGGTCTGTGTGGGGTGCAATACGTGCAGCAGCGCATGCCCCATGGCCATTGATATCCCGGCCCTCATGGACGGCCTTAGGCATGCGGCCCTTGAAAAGGGGGTCGAGATTCCGGAGCCGGATATTCTGAATTTTCATCAGGAAGTGTTGAACACGGTGAAAAAATACGGCAGAACCCACAAGCTTGAGATCATGATGCGGTATAAGCTTAAAAAAATGGACCTGTTCAGTGATATGGGGGTTGGACTGAAAATGTTGAAAAAAAGGAAACTGGATTTAACCCCGTCCAGGGTTAAGGATAAAAAAGCCATTGAAAAAATCTTCCAAGAAACCTGATCCAGGCCCGCTGGCCGGAAAATTGAAATTTTCATTTTTTCCCGGCTGTTCCTTAAAAGCCTCGGGCCATGAAAATACCCTGTCCCTGCTTAAATTCTGCAAAAGCGTGGATATTGAGCTCGTTGAGCTGGAAGACTGGAACTGCTGCGGCTCATCCTCGGCCCACAGCATTGACAAGCGGTCTGCCAAATACCTGCCCATGAGAAACCTTTCCCTGGCGCCCAAAGGCGTCCCGCTGCTCATCGCATGCCCAAGCTGTCTGCTTCGCCTGAAATCAAGCTTTCTCCACATCAAGGCAGACCCGGCTTTGAGGCAGGATTATGAAGCCTTTTTTGGAAAACCCTTTGATGATGAACTGGAGATTATTCATTTTTTTGAAATTTTCAACCGGGTCGATCTGAAAGTCCAAGACCTTGCCGGAAGATTAAAAGGCATCCGGGTTGCCCCTTATTACGGGTGCATGCTCTTCATGCCCCCGGATCTGAGATATGAGAAAAGCCATACCGGGATCATTGAAAAAAGCCTGAAGCCCCTGGGGGCCGACATTGTCTCCTATGGCTATGCCAACCGCTGCTGCGGCACCTATCTGTCCGTTGCAAAACCGGATATTGCCCGGAAGGTCGTCAACGAAATTATTTTCAAGGCCATGGAGGCCGGGGCAGAATGCCTGGTGACCGCTTGTTCCATGTGCCATCTGAACCTTGAAATCCGCTGCACCCTGGACAATCCCATCCCGGTCCTTCATTTTTCCGAACTCTTGTCCATGGCCCTGGGCGCCGAAGACCATAAGAAATGGTTCCCGCGGCATATTGTGGACCCGGTCCCCCTGTTGAAAAAAAGAGGGCTTTTGACCTGATTACCCCATCCTGATATGCTGGATGAAAAAATCCCTGAACTCATCCTCCCGGTGGCTGACATAGAGGATGGTGCAGATATTTTCCCCGGCTATCGCTTCGATAAAATCCAGCACGGCCTTGCGGTTCAATTCATCCAGGCCCTGGGTGGGCTCATCCAGGATCAGGAGCCGGGGAAGTTTGATCAGTGCCCGGGCAATGAGCACCAGGCGCTGATCCGCAAAATCCAGGTTCCGGAAGGAGGTTTGGGCTTTTCCCTTCATGTTGATACGTTCCAGCCATGCCATGGCCTCTGCCGTCTGCCCGGGGGTTGCATGCCGGTATACGCCGATGGAGTCAAAATAGCCTGAAAGGACTGCGCTCAGGGCGCTTCCAGGCACGTGATAATTCCGGTGAAGCTCGGAGCCGACAATGCCCATGTCTTTTTTCAGGTCCCAGATGGATTCGCCCGACCCTCTTTTGATCCCGAACAGGGTGAGGTCATTCCGGTAGCAGGCCGGGTGGTCGCCGGTGATCAGTTGAAGAAGGGTGGATTTGCCGCTGCCGTTGGGGCCGGTGACAAGGGTGTGCTGCCCCTGGGCTATGGACAGGGTCAGTCCCTGGAAAATAGTTTTCCCCCCATATCCGGCCGCGCCTTGGTTGAGCCTTACAAGAGGGGCTTGTTCAAATTTTGAAAATTTCCGTGTTTTATCTTTTCGAAGGTCCTTAAGGGAGGCCTGGAAATCAGGCACCCCCTGTTCCGGTTCATGGGCAAGCCATTGGATTCCTGTTTCACGAGAGCCCTGAAATACAATGCTGCCATGGGCCATGACACTGATATGGGTGCACCAGGAAGGGATATCGTACCGGTTGCAGACAAACAGAAGAAGCATCACTCCGGTTTTACGAAGATGATTCAGGGCCTCGCTGACTCCCCTGCAGCTCAAAGGGTCCAGCCCTTCAAAAGGGGTTTCAACCATGAGGCAGGACGGGTTTTTTGAAAACTCCGAGAGCAGCATCAGTTTTCTCACCTGGCCCGTGCTGAGTTCCCGGAACCCCTGGTCCAGGCATTGGGTCAGGTGAAAGGCCTCAATCAGGTCTCTGTGGCCTTCGACATCCACAATAAACTCCCGGGCCGGAGTTCCCGTATCCACCCTGTCCATATAATCCGTATCATCTTTTTTCAGCTCGGATTCATAGACGGCCTGCTGTTTTTTAAAGGATACAATGCCGGGGGCTTCCGCCAGCTCCAGAACATCGGCCGTAACTCCCGGCATATCCCCGGTGATGAGCCTGAAAAATTCATGGACCCCGGAATGGATGGCCCCGAAGATGCACCAGGCCTCACCGGGCCGGGCGGAAAACCGGTCGATGAAAAATTTTTCTGTTCCGGCATTAACCGCGTTGATGCACATCTTTGAATCTGAAATTTTGAATCTTCCCTGTGAAATTTTGAACCTCTGCGGTTGGTCTGCTTGACAAAAAGCAAACGCCTATCCTTATTCTATCATAATTCAGGCCGCTGAAAAGCTTGTTTAAATCGACCACCGTTTGCTCACTTTTTTTCTGTTTTTTGAAAAATAAAACAAGGTGTTTGCCGGTATGCTTTTGATACCCATCCGGTTCATGATATCTTTTTTCAGTTCGTGTAATGTTGTAAAGCCCTGATCCGGACAAAAAGCGTTATAAAACATTTCTCCCCATGAATTCAGATAGATCAGGGTATATTCAGTCATTTCCCGTTGATGCCGGGGTACATTAAAATTGATGGAGACAAACAGTCCCATGATCTTGCTTGGCATCAATAGTTGATTAAAGCTGATGGTTTTTTTTAGCACAGGGCTGAAAAAGTCATGCATGGCCTTGTAAAGATTTTGAATATCATCAAAAGTGACACAGGTCGGATTCGGGACCAAATGGATAACAGCCGTCTCATTATAGAGATGATTATGGATCAGCCATGCGCATATTTCTTCAACGGTCTTTGCCTTGATTAAAATTTCATCCTGTTGAAGCGCTTTTGTCTTTTGATTAAACAGTTCCCACATTCCGACATCGTTGTCTTCCTGAAGATATTTCAGGTGAAGTCGTCCGTAGTAGCGGTCGCTTCGAGTTACCAGAAGGACTTTTGCAACCCTGCCCGGCTGTTTTGAAAACTCGATAAACACCTTTCGGCCCAGTACGGTCCGGTCTTCGGGAGTGATTCTGGATTGGCCCTGAAACTGCCGGTCAAATCTTTGATTGACGATTTTATATTTTTTGACCATGTATTTTTCAATGATATCGGATAGATAGACAATGTCTCGATATTGCCAGGTTTTAAAACTTCCCATTTCAAAGACATTCTGCTTGCTCCACCCCCACGTTTTCATACAGTTTTCAAGAAGGATTTTTCTGAGGCCGAATACAGTATTGTCAAACTGGGACTCCTCAGAGATACCCAGCTTTAGAAAAAAGCAGGTGAGCAGAAGCCTGACCGATAGTTCATCGCCGACCGCTTCAAAATAGTTGACGAGGTTTTTCAATAAAATATAGTATGAATCATTCTGGGCAAGCTTTAAATGCGCCCCCGAATTCATCCATTCATCTTTGTATTGATTGCACAGCAGGGATTTTTTACCATACTCATAAATATATTTTTCAAGAAGGGCCATTTTGATAACGGATTTAAACGGGCTCTTCAGCCATTTGAACATTTGCCAGATCGATGCGCCAAAGAATTCACTTGTGGGTATGGCATGGATATCTCCCAGGTCAATATACCGGGCATGGTGTGAGAAATCCGGAATAGCATCGATGATACTGTTATAGTAATTAAGGCTGATGGCCGTGGGCAGGACAGACCAGAGGGGCAGCTTGCCTGCCACATAAATCATGGTCCGGTAAAATTCTTCTTTTAAAAGTCTTGCCTGGGCTGAGCCTGAACTTTCTATGGTTGAATCGCCGAAATCATTGTCCCTTGCCTTTGTAATATCCACTAAAAAGAAGGTCACCTTTGTGCCAAACCGCTCACTGGACATTGTTTCCAGTATTTCCAGTTTTCTTTGTAACAACTTCATTTCCTGGGAACTGAAATGGTCTTCATTGATGCAGACCCAGTAGTCAATGTCCGAGTCTTTTGTCTGGGCAATGGATCCGATGCTGCCGATGGTAAAAAGTCCTTCAACTGCGTATTTTTCGCGCCGTCTAAACATTAAATGTTCCAGGCTGACATATTTTTTCAGGACCTCCTGGATTTCAAGACTCGGCAGGTAATCCCAAATGCCGCAGGGCGTCTTTTCATCGATCTTTTCGATCCCCGGAAAAACGATGTTTTCATGAAGCAGAAATGGTATGATTTGAAACAGATCCGCCTGTTCTGCTTTAAAAATATCAAAGGCCGTCAGCAGGCTGATCTGGTTCTGCTTTAAAAATTTCATCTCGCCGTAATGGAGGAATTCACAAAAAATGATCATGTTGATGTCTGCCACAATGGATTCTTTCATCTCCGGAATATCCTCGGGGAAAAGCTGGTATTTCCTGGCATTATAATCCAGATTTTCAGTTCGGGTCGTCGATTTTGCATTGGATGAAAATCGGCAAAATCGGGCACTGACATCTGAAAAATCCGCCCGATTCATGTTTGACGTCACAAAGGATACGGAAGATGTTTTTGAATAGGCAAAACAGGAACCGGAAAGATCGGCCTGGTCGAAGGACGCCTTTGAAATAACGGCATTCACAAAGAGGGCATCTCTCAGGTCCGTATGGCTGAAATTACAATTATAAACAGAAACATTTTGAAAACTGCAATTCTTAAATGTGGCCCTCTTTGCATTCACGTTGATAAAAACAGCATTGTCGAAATTTATGGTATCAAACCGGGTCTGCCGCATATCAATATTGTAAAAGATACTTTTTTCGAAAATCGTATTGGAAAAAATTGCATTGGAAAAATTACAGGTATAAAAAATACACTTGCTGAAACAAAGGGCTGGAGAAAAAAAAGAAAAAGAAGAAAGATCTGTCTTTTTAATCAGTTCCCCTTCAAAATGAATGCTGTTCATTTGTTTTTTGTCTTTAAGAGCGTCTATTTTTTTTTCTGTCGTACTTTCGGATTTTCTGAATTCCTTTTTGACAAACTGGATAATGGGTTCAAATTCAACATCAATACTCTTTTTTTCCAGTGCCAGAAGCTGGTCCGTTTTTTGAATAAACCGGGTCATCTCCTTGCCTGCGGATTCTTTAAAGCCGTCACGTTCCTTTATCAATTGAAGGATACGTTCAGGTCTTTTTTTAATCATCCCCAGAATACATGCAAAATTCACTTCGATTGTTGAATTATTATATTTTTTTTTGTTCAGGGCAATATCCTGGATAAAGAAAAATGAGATTTTCGACAGCGAGGCGATTTCCGCATTGATGATGGGCATGAGGGAGGGATACTTCTGCTGTATCATTTTCAACAATGTGTACAGCGGGAACTTACCGGAGACAGCAAGGGCCTTGAAGGCATGGAACGCTTCTTCTTTTTCCCGGTTATAAAAAAACTGCAGAATCGGGTAAAAGAGTTCAGGGTAAGTCCCCATTGAAGAATTCTCAATAATGTTATAAATGGCAATCCTGACTTTTTCATCCGCCCTTGCCAGGATGTCTACCAATAAATCCGGCGGGATTTTGGTCATTATCATGGCAAGCGCTTTAAGCCCCATGATCTTTATGTCAGAATCCCGGGACCGTAGCTCATTGACAATTATCTGATCAGGATCTCGTAAGTCGGGGTTGATATTATTCAGGAACGGGTCTGCATTCCTTAGTTGATCAAAAAGACCGGCAAAGAATTCAACAACCGATTCTCTTTGTTCAATCGATTTGAGAATCCGTTTAAACGGCAATCCGAATTTTAATCTGATATTTGGGTCGGTTTGAATATATTGATCCACAAAGGCGAGACGTCTGGGTTCAGAAACCGTGGAAATCGTTTTTTCCATAACATCCACGGAAATACGGCCCTGATAAACTGCCTTGAATGCGAAGTATGGTCCTTTTCCGTCAAACTCAAGCAGGGTTTTGAAAAAATAATCGAGTTCACTCACCTCCCTGTCCGGAAAGATATGGGCATAAATGCCGGCACTGACCGATGCAGAGATTTTCATCCCCTTTAAATATTGCTCTTTATCAGCAGGGTCAGCCAAAAGATGTCGAATTTCAGATTGAATGGTATGGAGATTTTTTCCGGCTGTCCGGCTTTCGAAAAGATGATGGGATGGAATGCTGCCCAAAACCTTTGAGAGTTCAAACTCCGGGTCCGGATCACAGGCACTTTTGGGTGTTTTTCCCCAATAGGTTCTAAACGCGTGAAAATCGAAATCGTGGGTCACTGAATCCATGGCAACTATAATTCCCTGTTTGCACGTTTATTAAATCTGTTCTGTCTGCCAAAGTTTCCGATAGATATTTCCCGGCCGGCATCAGGGGATGCCATAAAAAAGCCGGGTCCCTTTTCCAAGACGACCCGGCTTTATAAAAACCAAATTTTTACAGTCTGCAACCCGGCTGTCTTGTTCAAGATCCGTGGCTTTCCGTCCCAACCTCACGATCGGTTTGGCCATAAATATTTTTATTCTATACTTAATTTGTCCATCATTGTCAAGAAATGCCCCTCTCTGCCAGGGCAATCGCATGTAGAAATTATTTAGCCAAGATTTTTAGCAGATAGCTGTGATCCCAAGCAGCTTTGAGGCGTTTGGTCTGGATGCCGCCTTTGAGTGATTTCTCCTGTTTGAGCAGATTCATGGCCATATGCCGGAGTATTCCAAAATTTTCAGGAGAGTGATCTTTTCGAACCC
>Ga0208968_1001424_pt1 | contig 12921 bp, 11 predicted proteins | sample RifOxyA3_FD_184031 | JGI IMG/M metagenome (GOLD analysis project Ga0208968, IMG submission 184031) | Groundwater microbial communities from Rifle, Colorado - Rifle Oxygen_injection A3 (SPAdes) | ecosystem: Environmental > Aquatic > Deep subsurface > Groundwater | place: Rifle, Colorado, United...
GGTAAAGAATATAATGCTAATTGCTTAAAAGGTTGCGCCGCTTTGCCACCCTCCGGACCAACGGCTCAAACAGGACTTTGCAAAGTTGAGAATCTGCAAGCCGCTTTTGGATCTCATGCCTCAAAAGCCGCCTGCATCTGCAACGCGGAAAGCGGCGGAACGGAAGATAAACCAAGCGATCGAGACATATGCCAGCCGGGAGGCCAGGCTATCTCCTGGGGACTGTTTCAACTCAATCTCTCCGCTCATGATGTTACCGCCGATTGCGCCTGCACGAAAGCCGGAAAAACGCTAAGCGGCAAACCCTGCGTGCCCAATGCTTCCGCCAGCTCTCAATATGACGGGAGCCATAAAAATTGCACTCCTCAAAATAATTATAATGCTTGCAAGGGTGCCGCTACCAACGGTCCGACCAATATCAGCTATACCGCTAAAAAGTCCAAGGGGGGAACTGATTTCGGCGAGTGGAGCACCAACAGTAAATGTCCTTAAATTTAATTTAAATCAATATAATTATGGAACTACCCGGAAAAACAAAGCTGGCTGTATATATCCTCTCTGGATTGCTTTTGATTTTGACAATCGTCCTTTATTTTTATACAAAGAGTGAGCCAACCAACAACAACCAGCCTGCGCCAGTTCAGCCTTCCTTTCCCATATCGACCAGTTTTCCCACTCCATCGCCCAACGAAGATAAAATGCCCATCAACACCGCGCAAGGCGCCGTCGAAATAAACAACCTATACAAAAATCCAGCCAAAACTCTATCTCAAAGCGGCGTCGGCTTCATCAGAAACCCCGACTATTATATGTCATACTATCCCGAAGATCAGGGATTTATTATAACAATCCTTAATCCCAATATTGAGCAAAGCAGAATTGACGCGGAAAAAAGCTTTTTGCAATTTATCGACATAAACGAAAGCCAAGCTTGCCTATTGAAAGTAACGCTGAATGTTCCTTTTGATGTTAACGCTGAAGCTTCCGGACCGAACTACGGCTTGAGTTTTTGCCCTAACGGAAAACCGTTTCCCAAAAACTGATTGCTATTTTTTAATTTCCTAAAACATTTTTATGCGACAAAAACATTTTATTTGTCTTGTTCTGCCGATTGCTGTTGCGTTTTCAATATTATTTTCATCCGCGAATATTTCTTCCGCCGCGGAATGCGCAAGTGCGACCGTGGGAGGAACTTGCGTTACCCCTACTGGAACATCTTGTCCGACTGACAAACCCCAGTCGGTTGCAGGTACCTGCGCCACGTCCGGACAAATTTGCTGCAAAGCGTCAACAACCACTACGGCTCCGAAAGTTTACATTCCTTCCGGATCCGAAGTGGGACTGCCTGATCCGTCCGGAGGAATTGCCGCCATCCTCAAAAGCGTCCTATCTTGGATGTTGGGCATTATCGGGATGATCGCTCTCATTGCTTTTGTCATTTCTGGCATCCAATATCTCACTTCCCACGGCGACGAGAAACAAATCGCAACCGCCAAGCTCACAATGACTTACGCCGCCATCGGCATCATCGCCGCCCTCTCCGGCTTCATCGTCATCCAGGCCATTGATCTCGCCCTCCGCGCCACCTCCAACTTTTAGACATTTCCTTTCTTATCATAAAATGGAAAGCAAAAGATATTTTATAAAAACATCCTTGTTTTTTACTTTTCTGGTTTTTACAAGCCTTCCTTTTTTCGCTTTTGCCGATGGCATCGTTCCTTGCGGCAATTCCAATCAAAGCCCCTGCACACTCTGCCACCTCATCATCGGCATCAAAAGGCTGATTGACTGGGGCAAGAACCTTTTGGTCACCATCACTTTCGTAGGAATTTTCATCTCCGGCGTAATGTATATCATTTCCGCGGGAGAAGAAGCGATGGTAACCCAGGCGAAAAAATTTCTGAGTGCCAGCCTCATCGGCTTTACCGTCACGATGGCTGCCTGGCTGATTGTCAATGTGGCCATCACCTGGGTCGCTTCCGCTAAGCCGGATCTTGGCATCGGGAAAACAGGCTGGAGCACTTTCACTTGCGACACCACATCCAGCGCGCTGACCGGAGAACAACAGCAAGACGGGCTGATTGTCGAACCGACTGAAGTCGTGTTTGACAAAACCGAACAAACCCAGCAGCTTGCGGTAAAGCTCAAGGACAAAGGCGAGGAAAAAGACGTCACCAAAGAAGCTTCTTATTCCATCGACAAAACCGACGTAGCGGAAGTTTCCAAAGAAGGATTAGTAACCAACAAGTCGACTTTCGCGGAAGGAGAGTTCGGGCCGAAAGAAGCCAAGATAGAAATCAAATACCAAGACAAGACCGCCGAAGCGAAGGTGGTAACCTTCTCGGGGACTTGCCCGCTGGGTCGGAAAAAACTTGAAAAAATAGCGTCCCGACCATATCGCTTTGGAGCAGACTTTATTGCGCAAAAAGCGTTGGCCGAAGAAAGTGAGTTCTATCTTTCGGATGCCCAGCCAAATGTTTTTTCAATCGAGGAGATAAGAACCAAGGGAGAAATATGGATTAAGATTTGCACCGACGTAACGAAAATAAGCCGCGCTCACATTGGAATGGGTATTATGAATAATTGGAGAGAATCACCCAGCCATATTTCTTCGAAAGAAATGACCAATGCTGATCAAGAAGGTTACCGATCCGTAGCGATAAAGTTTCCATATCAAGAAGGAGAATTAACTTTAAACAAGGGGGTGTACGATTTAGTATTAGATTTTGAATTAAGCGGCGATAAAACCTCGGGTGGAATCAGAAGCGCCCTGGAGATTAAGGACATTAATGGAGGTTGCGAGCCAGTAAACCCTTCCGGTCTTATCCAGTATGACAACAGGATTCCTTTGGTTTTTGTGTCTAAGGATTATCAGATATCCACTGAGTCAGGCGTGCAAGAATTCAAAGAAGATGTTAAAACCATGTCCGCTATCAATAACTACCCCGTCGACTTATCCCATTACACTTCCTGGATTTCCTTGGAGGAGGACAAGAATGCTTGCCCGGGAGACAGCAGAATAGCAATTGTTTATGTGGTTAAAAGAAATGAGAGCGATCCGGGTTGCACAAATGGAACTCAAGGATATGCCACACTTGGTGTTGACGACGTACACTTATGTTCGCAAACGATAAAGGAAGACGGGGTAAATGGCGCTGCCGTTCTAACTCATGAATTGGGGCATGCCCAAGGACGCTTGATTGACGAATACACCATGGCAGGCGAGAGTCCGGAAATGTTATCAGGACGAAATTGTTTTTATCCTAATAACGGCCATCCCAGTCAAGACGCTTGCAATTATTTCAAAAGCATAGTATCTGGATATGACTGTTCCCAAATAAGAGCAGGGTGCGATTATAAAGATTCTTACAGCAGAAGCATTGAGAGAGGGATTATGTATGGAGTTGGTGATGGCAACCCTAGCTTCGGCGAAATATGTACTAAATTATATGAAGATCGGCTATCATCGTTAGGTTATCGCAACTAAAAGCTAAATTATGTTTCAAATTAAAAAAGCATCCTGGCCTCTTTTCTCATTATTGCTCGTGTGGTTTTTGTTTATTCCTTCTGTCACTGACTCCTACCAGGACATAAAAGATAAAAAAAATAACTTTTATATCATACGCCTGATTTACAATTCTAAACAAGATACATTGAAGTTAAGCAACAATAAAGATCTCACCAATCTGATGCTGGATGATTACAACGCCACCCGCGACACCGGCTCCGGTTCGCAATTTTACGCCAAAGTGGCCTCTTTTAACGGGAAAGACAAGGTTTTTGAAAACGGTTCAGACAAATTTCATCTAGGCGAGTGGCAGCTGGTTATGTTTTGGGACGGCGTGGACGAAAACGGCAACACCATCGGCGGGAGCGAAGAATTGGAAGAGGGAGAGGTAAAAGTCGGTGTGCCATATTTTTCCGATGGAAAAACAATAAACATCCATGAAGCCAATACCGACAAGCTGGCGCTGTCCATCGATGTGTCCAAGTTTTCAATTTGCAATATAAATACTCTATGCGACGGCAAGGAAAACTACGAGAATTGCCCGGCTGATTGCAAAGTTGACGCCTTGTCCGGTCTGGTTCCGGCTTCTCGCCAAGATTCTTCAGAAACCAATCCTGATGCCTTTTCAGAAAATCATAATCTGATATATATTTTAGCCGTTTGCTTAGCTGTAATTGTCGCGTTCTTCCTGGGATTTTTTATCTGGAGGAAAAAATTCAAAAATTAAAAGCTGGATTTGCTTTTTTTATTTTTGAAATGTCGCCAAAATATGCTACTATATCCGCATAGCCTTCCAGATTTTTTGTTCAGACAAAAATAAAATGAAACATAAAAAATATTTATTCAGCCTGATCTTACCGTTGTTTTTACTGAATTTTTCTAGCGCGATCGCGGCCGGGGAAGAATGTGAAACAAAGTACGGCGGAAATTGTTCCGACAGTTGCGGAGCAAACAAGCTATCGCTCGGCGTTAACGTTTATGGATGCGACGCCGCCAGCAAATGCTGCGTATACCCTTGCAATGGAACGGATGTCCGGGGGAAATTCGGAAACCAAACCATTTGCCAGGATAAAACCAGTTCCGAATGCGAGAATGAGATGCAACAAACACTGGACTGCGAACAAAAATTCGGCTCCAATGGAATTTGCTGTATCAAACCAAAAGAAGTAGCTAAATCATGCGGTCCAACCCAGGAAGACGGTGGAAAAGGGAAAGTCTCGGGCGTATGCAAACCCAAAACGGAATCTTGCAGCGGCGCGGATCGAACCCAATATAATTCAGATTGCGGTTCCGAAGAAAAGTGTTGCGAAGTTATAGATGTAACCGTAACTCCGCCAGATGATCCATATGCTCCAAAAACACCTGACTATAACCAAGGTATTGTTCCTTGCGGCAATTCCAGTCAAAGTCTCTGCACGCTCTGCCACCTAATCATCGGCATCAAAAGACTGATTGATTGGGGGAAGAACCTTCTGGTCACCATCACTTTTGTGGGAATTTTCATCTCCGGCGTGATGTACATCATTTCCGCCGGGGAAGAAGCCATGACGACCCAAGCGAAAAAATTCTTGAGCGCCAGCCTCATTGGTTTTACCGTAACGATGGCCGCCTGGCTGATTGTCAACGTAGTCATCACCTGGGTCGCTTCCGCCAAACCGGATCTGGGCATCGGGAAAACCGGCTGGAGCACCTTCACTTGCGACACCACTTCAACCGCCTTGACCGGCGGAGGCGGAACGCCCGGCGGTCCGACTCCCGCCTCCCAGAAATGTTGCGTCATTTCCAGTCAGGAAGGCGTCGGCAACTACGGTAAAGCAGAAAATTGTCCCGCCACCACCGGCGGAACCACCAAAGCTGAATGCGAAATATACTGGAAAGATTACTATGGCACCGACCCCGCCAAAGCCGCCGAGCTCAAAGAAAAACTGGCAACCTGCAAAGACGAAGAAGCCAAGTGCGACACCGCCACCGGAGGCACCCTCACCGAAAACTGTTCCACCAACCCAGCTTGCGGAGGAGAAAAAACAACGGGAACGCCCGATGGGTATACTTACGATCCTGGCATAGAGCAACAAATGAGCGACGCATCTAACGAATTGAAGCAAATGTTGACTTGTATGCAACCGAAGTTACCTACTGAAGCAAAAAGAATAAGTTCCATATCGGATTCAGCAGGAATGGCAAGGTGCGCAACTAGCTGGAACCGACCGCCCTGCGCCCATGCTCAAAATTCCTGCCATTACGGAGGAGCAAGTTGCAAGGGCAAGTCATACGCAGCAGATTTCGCCAATGAACAATACCAGAGCCAAATATCTTCCGCAGCTTCACAATGCAACGGAAGAGTAAATGCGGAAGGCAACCATATTCATGTCAGCGTTCAAACAAGCTGTTGCTCCCTGTAAAATTTCCGCGCTAATTTTAAATTTTAATTTGCCATTTTTCATTTTGATTTTTGCATTTTGACTTTTTTATGTCCACTCTCAAAAAAATATTTTTCCTCTCCCTTTTCATCTTTGTCTTGTCATCGCTTTTTTGGGGCGTGTATAATTTGTCTTTCAAGAAAACTGCTGACCCGGTGGCAGAAAAAAACGAACCTGAGAGTGAACCGGAAAAAACAACTCCCGTCAAAGAAATTCCCGCCATCACCGCCGTTTCCGACGAACCGGTCATCTCGCCAGCCCTTTCAACTGACGGAAACACTATCCGCTATTATTCCAAAACTAACGGACAAGCTTGGGAAATGAACCTCGACGGAACCGGCAAAAAGATCCTCGGCGAAACCGAGCTCGTTGGACTCGCCGATACTTATTGGGCCAGCGACAAGAATAAGGTCGTTACCCGATTCAACAAAATCGGGGAAAAAACCGCCTTTTTCTACTATAATCACACTGAAAAAAAAGGGGTTAAGTTAAAAGACAATCTGGATGAAGTCGTTTGGAACACTAATGGAAACAAAATATTATATAAATACTACAGTCCCACCAATCAAGAAAGGACTTTGAATATCGCCGATCCGGACGGATCCAACTGGCAAAAACTGGCTGATTTGAAATACCGTTACGTCAACATTGCCCAAATCCCCATGTCCGGCCTTATTTCTTTTTGGAACCGCCCCGACGCTTATACAGAAACAATTTTGAAAACCATCCCCGCTATCGGCGGAGAAGAAAAAACGGTTTTCACCGGAAAATTCGGCGCGGATTATCTTTGGAACAGTTCCGGAACGCATACGCTCATAAGCCACTCTGACATCCGCATAGGAAGCAAAATGCAACTCGCCACAATCAATTACAATGGCGGGGAATACAAGAGTCTGAATATTCCGACTTTCGTTTCCAAATGCGTTTGGTCCAAAAACCAAAAAACGATTTATTACGCCCTGCCCGGAAACATTCCCCAAAGCGCCATCCTTCCCAATGAATACGACGAAGGAAAATTCACCACCACCGACACTTTTTGGAAAGTCAATTTGGAAAACGGAGAAAAAACCAGATTGGTCGAGCCGGAAAACATTCCCGGAAAATTCGACGCGACAAAATTATTCCTCAACTCCGACGAAAGCGTCCTCTTCTTCGTCAATAAAATCGACGGAAAACTTTATCGGATGGAATTATAAACTTTCCAGTTCACAAAACCAAAAAGCACATCCAGAAGACGACCGCCAGGTCGTTTTTGAAATAGGTCGTGTCCACCAGACCGTGAAGAAGAATATAGAGCATTATAGCCAAAGAGATATACGTTATTTGCTCGCTCATCGCTCGCAAACCGACATTACGAATGTCGGACATGCGAATCGAGGTTTTTGAAATTCCTATACGGCGAAGTACATCACTGAAATATAGAAATATCAGCCACAAAAATCCGACTAGGCAAAAGATTCCTCCCGCCAGCCAAAACGCCAAAAAAATATTATGCGGGTGCGGCGCCGCCCATTCCAAATAGGGCGGAAAATATTTTTGGTATTCCAAATAAATTTCCTGAAAATTCCCCGAACCAACTCCCCAAAGCCAATGTTCTTCCAGCATCTTTCCAGCTGATTTCCAAATCATAACACGGGAAGCCAATGAGGATCTTTCGTCCAGATTGATAATATCCGTAAATTTTTTATTGCTTAACTGAAAAAGAAGCGTTAATAAAAATATAACAACCAGCAGTGCGTACTTTTTATTTATTTTTTTACCAAAAATTTTCCATAAGACTTTCTTTTCCTTGCACGCTGCCAGATCCCTCGACTCCGCTACCTGCCTCGCCGGCAGGCAGGCGCTACGCTCGGAATGACACATCTTTATTAATCCCCCTATTACCAATGAACCAAACAAAGCCGTCCAAGCCGCATAGGAATACGTAAAATAAAAAATAATTAAAATTAATATCACAGACACCGCCAAAAATGTTTTGTATTTTGAATCTTGATCATTTAAAAATTTAGAATTGTTTGAAAATTGAAAATTGAAAGCTTGTCCTGAGCGAAGTCGAAGGATTGAAAATTTCGCCAGCGCTGTAATCAGCGCTGGCGCCAAGTACATCGCCAAATAATTCGGCGAATTGAAAATTCCTTGAAGCCTCCCGTCAAAAGTGACGTTTCCCGAAAAATAAAACCCGAGAGAAACAAGCGCCACGACAAACGCCGACAAATAATAAGCAATGAAAATATTTTTAATTTTATCGTTGGGAACAACTGAGCGAGCGGCAACAAAAAACAAAAACGGTAAAACGAACCAGCCCTTTATTATACCCAGACTATGCACATAATTACTTACGTACATATTTATGTACCTTGAAATTATTAGACCCGCGAATATTAATAAAATTGGCAACAAATATTTTTTATCAATTGCACCCGTAGAGACGAGGCACTGCCTCGTCTCTACGCGATTTAATATCCAGAAAACAAAACTCGTTCCGATCAGCATTTCCAAAACATTCGTCGGCACGCCCAAAAGATTAAATCTTACCAAATACAACGGCAGACAAAAAACCGTCAGATATATCAAATTTTCCAAATTAGCTATTTTTTTCATTGGTGTCAATATTTCCAAAACTCAAAGTTAAAAGCAAAAGCGCCAAAACAACTGGGGAATAAATAGCTGTTTCAAAAAGCGAATGGACTGAAAAAATAACAACGCCCGCGGCGCAACCTAAAAATATAATATCCTCCTTTGATTTTTTCAAAAAAGCCACAGTGAAAGAAAACATAAGAAAAATCCAAACAAACGCATTGGCAATTCCTGTTTCAGCCGCGATATCCAGATAAGTATTATGGGCGTAAATCGGCTCGCGGTAATCGGCCGTCGGCTTGATTGCCAACGGATAGTTGCCAATGCCGGTTCCAAAAAAGGGCTGGTCCCGCGCGACTTCCACCGCCTGATTCCATGTTTCAATCCTGCCTCTATTAGATCCTTCTCTCAGGTTGAAACTGGAAGAAAACCGCTTGGATATGGGACTGGGGATCAGAAACAAACCTATCAATAACACGACAGCCGCGAGGCTAATCAAAAACTTGTATTTCATATTCAGTCTTGAGACGCCGGAAAACCAGAAGACGACAAAACCGGAAAACAAGCCCAGATACCCGCCGCGGGAAAAAGTCAGCGCGTCGGCAATCATCAAAACAAAAAAAGCAGCCAAATACAGCCATTTTTTATTTTTCAAAAACAAAACCAGCGCCAATGGAGCCAACAATCCCAGATAATAGGAGAACATATGCGGATCGGGAAAAAAGGAAGTCGCCCGCAAATACGTAGCTCCGGAAATATTTACCAGCCAACTTGGATTTCGAAGAACCGCCTCAGTGAAACTTCGCCCCAAAAAAGGCGGTACGGCGTAAGCGGCCCAGAATCCATACACCGCCTCCAGACCAAAAACAAATTGCGCCAGAAATTGCCCAATACCGACCGCCGCCGCCGCTGTTCCGGAAAAAATCAAGCAGCGGATGATTTTTTCCATCCGTAAAGTATTTTTTATCTCCGCCGAAGCGACAAAATACAAGGGAAAAATGGAAAACAGAAATAAAAGCTTCCGCGCCGACCATTCCGGATTCCGGGCGAAGAATATGGAAAAAATATTCAAAAACAAAAAGGAAGCAACTAAAAGCGTTTGCGGATTTTTACCAAAAGTTATCTTTTTATTTTTCAATCCGCTCGCCAACCAAGCTAAAAAAATCGCGATAATCAGTACCCGGATTGAGGCCAAATCAACTCCCTCCGCCGGATTGAGAGCGATCTGAAAAGGAAGATAGAGCGATAAAAATAAGAGGAGACCAAACAGCATAACGACAACGCCTTAATCATAAATCGCTGAAGAATGTTATTTTCGAGGTTTATCCTGTTTGAGCGGGCCGCAAATGTCCAAAACTTTGGCTTATCCGCCGTTGACCGGGGGCGAAAGTTTTGGGTATATTTGCGGTCTGCGAGTTATAAACCGAGAAAATAACATTCTTCAGTGGTTTCTTTCAGATGTATTTTTCAAAATCCCGATACGCCTTGCTGACAACCTCCGCCATTTCATTCCTGTTATACGCCAAATCAATTTTATTCTTCAACTTTCTCAATTTCACATAAAAATACAGCCAGCCCCTCAACCACCACGGCGCGTTTTTCTTGGAAAAGATCAACCCGGAAATTACCAGCCAATAAACTTTGCTTTTTTTGAACGCTTCGCTTTTTTCCCAATGATACGCCCAGGAACTCGAAACCACCATTACTTTGAAGCCCGCCCTTCTCGCGCGCACGCTAAAATCAATATCTTCCCAATAAAGAAAAAAATCCTCGTCCAGGAGGCCGATTTCTTGAAAAACCTCCCTCTTAACCAACATTGCGCAACCGGAAACAAACTCCGATTCAAAACATTCTTCCGTTTTCGCCTGGCACGTATGCTCAGCTTTCATGGAAAACCATTTGATTTTCCCTCCCGAAAACCAAATTTTCCCACTGTCCTTTTCAAAAATAACCGGGCTTGATATCCCGATAGCTACATCCTTCTCGGCTGCATCCACCAACTTGCCTAGAAAATCCTTATCCACCTCAGCATCATTATTCAAAAGAAACACCCAGTCAGCCGCCCGATCAAGGGCATATCTTATCCCAACGTTGTTCCCGAGAGAAAAACCCAGGTTCTCTTCATTTTTTATGAAAATCGCCTTGGAAAAACCGCTTCTGGCCATTTCAAATGATCCGTCCTGGGAATTATTATCCACTACCACCACTTCGAAGTTCGGATAGTCGACTCTAAAAACACTCGCCAGGCACTTTTTGATCACGTCCCGGCCGTTGTAATTCAAAATAACAATAAAGACCTTGGAAAAGTTTTTCATTGTCTGCAAATATAATATTTTAGAAGTTTTTACCGCGACCTTTTTACCAGCCCCGCGACTTCAGAAGTTTTTATGGCCTTGGTCGCCCAAAGAAGGAAGAAATAAACCACCGCGCCGGACAAAGCCAGGAAGAAAAAATTCAAATCGCTGAAAGTGAAAAAGTAGACGGCCATCAAAAATCCGGAAGAAGCAATCGCGCCCTTCTTTTCCAGCCGGGGAACATATTTGACTTTTCTCACAACCAGCCAAGCCGCCAGAGCAACCACCACCAGCTCCGTTGCCAAGGAAACATAAGCCGCGGATATATAGGAATATTTAGGAATAAAAGCCAGGTTGAGTCCGATATTGATAAAGGCTGCCACCCCAAAAACCAACACCAGTTTTTTTTGCAAATTGGAAACAATCAGAATGGCGTTGAAAAAATGCCCGAAAAAAATAAGCGCCAAGGGGAAAACCAGAATTCGAAGGACATAAGCCGACTCGGAAAATCCCGCTCCGCCAATCAGATTGATTATGCCGTCCGCCAAAAAAAGCGTCCCGATAATGAGAGGCACTGTCATAATCGCGAAAAACTTGAAAGTTTTATTGGAAACGCTTTCGAATTCCGCCCGGTTGGAAAAAATATTGAGCGACATTATCGGCAGTACCAGCCCGATAATCATAGCCGGGAAAAAAGTAATATTTTCCAAGACCTTGTAAGCGGCATTATACACACCGACATCCGCGCTGCCTTTCATAATGGAAAGCAAGATAGTATCCATCTTAAAATACAAGAAAGTTATCACCGCCGCTCCGCCCATCGGAAGCGATTGTCTTAAGAATTGTTTCCAGTAAGTAAAATCGAACCGCAATTTGACACGCACATATTTTTTGGAAAAAGAAAAAACCAAAACAAACACAAAAACCATATACAGAAAGAGTGAAAATATGATCCAGCCGAATCCCAGATCCAGTTTCACAACCGCGATTATAAAAAGTACCTGAAGAATCTTTCCGCCCAACTCGGCCATAGCCACCCTGTCCATCGATAAGTTTTTTTGAAAAACACCGTTTAGAATCTGATAAGCCGAAGAAAAGAGATAGGCGGCTCCGACAATAACTATGCCCGTTTTAAGCTCGCGCGAATACGGAAGGAACCAAATAACCAAGGGGGAAATAAGGACGACAACCGCCGCGGAAATGATCCGCAGGGCAAAAACGTTTCCCATTATCTTTTCCGCGTCCGCGCCCTCCCGGGAAATTTCCCGAGTAGAAATTTGATATAGTCCCAGATCGGACACCGCCGAGAAAAAAGCAAAAAACGCCAACACAGTGGCGTAATCTCCGAAACCATCCTTCCCGAGATACCGGGTGATGAAGCCTATCGAAACCAGCGCCAAAACCGTGGAAGCAATCTTTGAAGCGCTGCTAGCGACGACATTGTAGGCAATTTTGCGAGCAACAAGCATAGTTACGAAATACGAAAGTACGAAAAACATCAACTACCATGCGTGACAACGCCAAAACGTTTCGTAGTTCGTTCATTTCGTAGTTCGTAAATTTTAAACCAAATCAGCGGGCTTTATAACCACTCTCCTGTCTTCTCCCTCTCCGATACTTTCTGTCTTGATGTCATCCATCTTAAAAAGCTCCAGATGGACGATTCTTCTTTCATAAGGCGACATTGGTCGGAGCGCTATGGTCCGTTTTTCCAGCAGACATTGCTTGGCGGCGTCTTGGGACATTTTTATGATAGAAATATTTTTTTCCTGGCGATAAGAGTTTACATCCAAAGTGAAGTTAGCTCTTTCCTGGAACTTTTGCCTGACCAGCATTCTGGCAATGTGCTGGAGAGACTGGAGATTAACGCCATACTGCCCGATCAAAAAGCTGGATTCTTCGGTTCTAATATTGCAAACCAACGCCTCGCCGTCTCCTTTTTCAATTTCCACTTCCACCTGAAATCCCATCCTGGAAACAAGTTCAGCCACTGTTTCTTTCACTATTTCTTCCAAATTTCCATCTTCCATGTTTTTAGCCATTAGTAGTTAGCGATTGGTAACTTGAGAAAATCTTCATCCAAATTACCAGTAGCCAGGCACTAATTACTGCTTGCCTTCTC
>Ga0208968_1001427_pt1 | contig 12897 bp, 12 predicted proteins | sample RifOxyA3_FD_184031 | JGI IMG/M metagenome (GOLD analysis project Ga0208968, IMG submission 184031) | Groundwater microbial communities from Rifle, Colorado - Rifle Oxygen_injection A3 (SPAdes) | ecosystem: Environmental > Aquatic > Deep subsurface > Groundwater | place: Rifle, Colorado, United...
CTCTTCCCCGCGCCAGCGGCACCTTCGACGATGGCCAAGTCTCGACCTTCGAGCACGTGGCGCACCATCTCTTTCTGCTCGTCGGAGAGGTCGGGCCGCGTTCGAAAGGCTTGTTCGATCAGGCGATCGTTCACCGCATGGCCGCAACGGTTGTCGAGCTTCTGGGCATCTTCAATCAGCGCCAGCTCAGCCTGTACCATCTCGTGGCTGGTGTAGCGGCCTGGCTCGAGCTCGATGAGCTCCCCGCTGTTCATCACCGCGCTGCGAACTCTTTCAAAATCCTCAGCGTCCGCGGTGTGCGTCGAGGCCCACTTGGCCAAATCCTTTTGGTTAAAAACCGCCTGCTGATGCGTCAAAGCTCGAAGAGCAATCGCCGGATCGTCAACGATGGCGTCGGCGTTGCGACGCTGGATTTCTTCGAGCCTGCGGACACGAGCTTGCGCCCGGCTGTACTCGTCTCGGCCCTTGGCTCGTCCCGCGGTGGCTCCGTGGTGGATGCCAGGCTCTAGCTCGATGCCCTGGGCCTCGTAGCTGCTGTGGTCGATTCGAATGTCAAAACCGGCAAGCTCAAGGTGGTGGTTGGCCTCAACAGCCCACTGCTCACGCCAGCCAAAAAGCTCAGCCTTCTGATTCCACTCCAGCGCCTTCTTGCCCCATTAGCCTGAGAGCCTGTCGCTGATCGAGCTCGCAGAGGGCAGCACCGAGCCGGGGCGGAAAAGAGTGCTGGACATCCTGCGTCGTCAGGTCGGGGTTACCGGCAGTTATCTGGTCCGGTGATCCCCATAGGTGCTGATTCCCCGCTGCTCGAGTGCACTGCCCGAGTGCCATACCAAAATTTGTGTCGCAACGTGCTACACTTGGACTTTTCGTGATTCAGGACCGTATTTTGCAAGCAACACACCTGGCTACCTATAGAGAATAGGGTCTTCCACAGCTTGGTACGCGCCAGTGGGTTGGCTATGCTCGGCCACCATGGCAAAAGGACAAGATACCGAGGACGAGGACGAGGTCGAAAGCCGGCGACAGGTGATCAAACGCCAACGCCGCGCAGCGGGAAACCGCTCAGCAACGGTGGCACGACTCATCATGGAGCTTCGACCTCCAGCATTTCGGGACATGAAGCTCAGCGTCGAAGTGCGCGAGGCCGGAGAGCGGGCGCGCAACACCACCTCCCTCGGCGCACGACGACGAGAGGAGCGCCGCCTCGCTGGCGTATTACGTAACTTCGACCTGGGCGATGTGGAGGCGCAGTTACAGGAGCAGGAAAGATCTGGACGTGCCGACGCCCGGTTGTTTCAACGAGCCGAAGCCTGGCGAGTGCGTCTCCTCGAGGAGGGGCAACCTGCCATCGATGACCTGCACTCAGAGCTCGTCGGATTGGATATGGCCCACTCGCAAAAGCTCGTCAGTGATGCCCAACACGAGAGAGACTTCGGCGGCACAAAGGGCACCGCAAAAGAGTTGTTCCGATACTTGATGACTGCCCTGCGCGCTCAACAAGAGGAATAGCTGCCAGGGTTCCCATTGGGCACTTTGGGCACGTTGTTCAATCGTCGAGTCTAGGATATGGCCGGAGTCAATGACACCCCATGGCCGGCTCAATCTCATCTGCGTGAGCATCGCCGCTGTGCCTTTCATGCTCACGGGGATTGCGTGGCATCTCTTGCGAGACGAGGACTGGCATCCACTGCTCGATGACGTCGGATTGCTGCCAGAGTTGCTCACCTTGATGGGCGTGATCGCGATCTTGATGGCCTTCACCATCCGGGGCATCACCGCCGCCCGGGCCGCACGCTCACCCACTCAACCTTGGCTCGCGGCCTACGTCTTGGGCACCATCCTTACCTTTGCGGTTCTCGAGGCCGCCGCGATCGTCGGCCTGGTGGTCACTCTTTTGGTTGGCGATCTGCTGTGGTCCGTAGCCATGTCGACGTTGTCATTGCTGGCCATGGGGGTCGCGTGGCCAACTTCCACTCGATTTCGCCACTGGCAGGCAAGAGGCGCTGGCCCAAAGGACTGACGGCAAACCGCGCGCGCGACGCCAGATGATTACTTCTTGGTGTAGCGCATGCCATTTTGTGTCGACATCGGCTCGACGTCGTTGAGTATCTCTGCAGCGACGACCTTGCCCACGTATACGTAGTGATCGCCTTGGGTATGCTTGGCGATAACCTCACAGTCGTAATAACAGACCGCATCGGTGAGAATGGCGCCGCCGGTCTGGGACTCCTTGGTTGCGATACCTTCCAGCTTCTCGCCATCGTTGAAACTCTGCCGGGCAAAACGCGCAGCGACCTTCTCTTGGCCCTTTGCGAGGACATTGATCACAAAATTCTTGGTGCTATCGAGAAACTCGACACTGTAGTGCTTGCTGTCGATACCGATCATAAGTTGCAGTGGATCAAAGGATACCGGACAGGTCCACGACACGGTGAGTCCATTCTCGACACCACCGCGGCCGACGGTGACTACAGTCACGGGGAGAGGGATCTTCTTTAGAACTTCGTTAAACTGACTCATCTCGACCTCCAATCGTCGACACAATACGAGTTTTTTGTCAGTACGCAAGCCTGCCGGTTTCCTCGCATATGTCGTGGGCTGACATGCAAAACCGGGGTTTGCGCTCGGGCCGGTGCGACGGTATGTCTGGTTGCGGAATTGTGCAAATACGGGCCCCACTTGCCGGGGGTCATGATCCGACAAAGGTGAAACTTCATGAGCGCTAATAAAATGCCAGCGGAAAAACAAAAACATCCACCAGGTTTGTTCGTCCTCTTTGGTACGGAAGCGGCTGAGCGATTTTCGTTCTACACCATGCGGGCAATTCTGGTGCTCTACCTGACCCGCATCATTCTCCCCGGCGGTCTCAGCAACTCCGAAGAATTTCGCGATGAGCTTCGGGGTGCCTTCAAAGAGACTCCGGAAAAAATCTACCTGCATGCCGCGGGTGGTTTTGACGCAGAGACATTTCGTCAGGTCAATTCAATCTTCCTCACCGAGTCTGGTCTTCTCCCGGAGTTGACCACAGAAGGGCTCAACCTCGACGCACCTCTGCCAGCTGATGCATTGCAGCGCTTGCGCGCGCAGGAACCGGCATTGCAGGCACTGCTCGAAAGATCCTTTGAAGGAGAAACTCTAGAGAATCACAAGAATCTTTTGGCCGGCTCACTCAAGAAGGCTTACGCTGGCGAGGCCGTCAAAGAATATTACGACGGCCTGACCGCTGTCGTCGCGCGCCCCGCGGCCATTGCCCGTTTTGCCAACGTCTACAAAACCTATGAGGGCGAGCTCGAGACTTTGCTGACCCAGGCATTCGAGCGGCAAAATATTAAGGATGAAGGGCTCAAACAACTCGGGGTCAATGCCGCCACGAGCCTAAGCACAGATGGTCGTGGCTTTCTCGAATGGGTCGTGACTTTCAAGGTCCAACAAGAGATCCGCCCCGAGGCCTTGTCTGTCTATGGCCTCTATCTTCTCTTGGTTTACCTCTGCGGCCTCATTGGCGGTTACCTCTCAGACAAAGTTCTCGGCTCACGCAAAGCCATCATCACCGGCGGCATCGTCATGGCTGCGGGTCTTTTCGTCATGTGGTCACCGGGACTCGTGTTCTACGGCTTGGCTCTGATCATTGCCGGCAACGCCTTTTTCAAACCGAATATCTCCACCATCGTCAGCGGCCTCTACCCCGAAGGCGACAAGCGCCGCGACCCAGCGTTCACCATCTTCTACATGGGCATCAATCTCGGAGCCTTCATCGCTATCTTTGGTGCGGGTTATGCTGAGAGCCTGGCGCAAGCGAATGACTGGGGCTGGAACGTCGGATTTGTCCTCGCTGGCGTTGGCATGCTCTTTAGCTTGGCGCTTTTTATGTGGGGACAAAAACATTTGGGTGCCGCAGGTTTTCCTCCGGGCCGTGAGATCACCGCGGACAGTCGCCTGGGCGGCAGCGACTTTCGCGACATTGGTGTTTGGTCCTTGGGCGTTGGTGCCGTCGGCCTCACCGTCGTCGCACTGTGGGGCCTGATCGGTTCATTCTGGACTGCACTGCCGTCGGTGGTGAAGATTGTCATCGGTGTCGCGCTCATCGGTGGTGCCATCTTTGGCATGCGCGCTCGCGGCAAAAAAGAGGGGGGGGCGGCCAACGAGCCACTCTCCCTGCAAGAATGGCAACAGGTGGCGGTGATCATCATCCTCTCGGTGTTCGTCATCTTCTTCTGGGCAGGTTTCGAGCAAGCTGGTGGCACCATGAACATTTTTGCTTACACTCAAACCGACCGACACATCGGCTCGTGGGAAATGCCGGCCACGTGGTTCCAGGGTTTCAATCCGCTGTTCATCATCATCTTGGCACCCTTGTTCTCCAAGATCTGGACCTGGAACGACAGCAAGTCATGGGGATTGTCGACGCCAGCGAAGATGGGGTTCGGCATGATCGTGTTGGGCCTCGGGTTCATCGTCATGTATTTCGGCGACGCCCAAGCGCAGAGCGCCGGCAAAGCCAGCTTGGTCTGGTTGATCATGGTCTATCTCATTCACACGGTCGGTGAGCTTTGTCTCTCACCCATTGGCCTATCGATGGTCACCAAGCTGTCACCGGTGCGGATCGTCTCTTTAATGATGGGCGTTTGGTTCGCCTGCACCGCCGCTGCCGATTATCTCTCAGGTCGACTCTATGAAATCGCACATCACTTCCACTGGAATCTCTGGGCGGTTTGTTTCAGCATCCCGATCGGCGCAGGACTGCTCCTGCTCGCCATCACCCCCATTCTCAAACGCTGGATGCACAACCGCGGCTAGACCTTCGTCGTCGGTCTGGTCGGTCTGGTCGAGCTCCTTAGGCTGGCGGAATGTTTGACACACTACACATATTGTAGTGTAGTGCAGTTTAGTCCAGTGCCGGCGGAGATTCTCGGAAAGAGCCGAACATGAACCAATGCAAAGTCGAAGGATGTCGTGCACGTGTCTGGCATCGTGATTTGTGCACCTTTCACGTATTCGCAAACAATGGGAATCCGCGTTTCCCGCAGCAGAAACCAGAACGGGCGGCGGAGCTAGGTCTCGTCCTCGAAGACGCGTCCGTGCGAGCGGTAGCGAGCAGAAGGACCCGCTCACCTGTGGGATAGGGCGGTGGCGGCTGGAATCTTCTGGTTTCGCTGAGTTCGAGTTTGGGCTGCCCACTGTTTGTTGATAGAACTCCGCGCAATGGGCAAAGCAAGTCATGGCAATCGAATCCTCATCGTTGACGATGAGGAAGGCATGCGCCACATGCTGCGCACGATGCTCACCCACAAAGATTTCGAGGTGAGCGAGGCGGCCAACGGTGAGGAGGCACTGGCGCGATTACAGGAGGGTGACATTGACATCGTCCTCGCCGACGTGCGCATGCCCAAACTCGATGGTCTTGGACTTCTCAAGAAGATTAATCGAGCCAAAACTCCGGTAACGGTGATTATGATGAGCGCCTTTGCGGAGATCGAAACGGCCATTGAGGCGCTCAAGGGCGGTGCCGCTGATTATGTATCGAAGCCCTTCAAGACCGACGAAGTGCTCCTCAAGATCCGTTTGGCACAAGAACGGGCTCGCCTCGAGGACGAACGGGAACATCTGAAGGCCGAAAATGCTCGCCTGCGTGGGCAAGCGCCAACAGCAGACGCGCCCGCTGGGATCATCGGCAAGAGCCAGCGGATGAACGACATATTCAACACCATCGCCAAAATCGCCGACTACAAGTCGACTGCGTTGCTCATTGGCGAGTCTGGAACCGGCAAAGAGCTCGTCGCCCGAGCGTTGCACGACAAATCCATCAGGGCCAATAAGCCCTTTGTCCCCATCAACTGCGGCGCAATCCCGGCCACTTTGTTGGAGAGCGAGCTTTTTGGGCACGTCAAAGGGGCATTCACAGACGCCACTCGCAACAAACAAGGTCTCTTCGAAGAGGCCCACACGGGAACCCTGTTCCTCGACGAGATTGGTGAGCTGCCTGTGCTGCTGCAGGTCAAGCTACTGAGATTCTTGCAGGAAGAAGAAATCCGCCGTGTCGGTGACAACAAAGCAATAACGGTCGACGTACGCGTCGTCGCGGCAACGGCACGTGATCTCACGGAGATGGTCAAAGATGGAACGTTCCGCGAAGACCTCTATTATCGTCTAAATGTTCTGCAGCTGCGCATCCCTCCGTTACGAGAGCGCAAAGACGACGTCCCCCTGTTGGTCGACCACTTCATCCGCAAGTATGGCACGCGACTCAACCGTGAGAACATGAGCATCTCACGCGAGGCTTTGCGGGTCTTGATGGACTATGCCTGGCCCGGCAATGTTCGCGAGCTCGAGAACACCATTGAGCGCGCCATGGTGCTCGCTGACAGCGATCAGATTACCCCTGAGAACCTCCCCGACAAGGTGCGCAATGAGCACGACCTCTCACCGCAACCCTTTTTCGGCGATGACCTGTCGATCAAGAAGGCAATCCGAGCCATCGAACGTGAGCTGATCCGTCGCTCGCTGGAGAAGACCGGTGGCAATCGCACCCGCGCGGCTGAGCTCTTGGAGATCTCCCATCGCGCCCTGCTCTACAAGATCAAGGAATACGGGTTGAGCTAGGCCCCTGGATCTTTGATCACACGAACTTCCAGCGGTCTCAAGGTCTCAGCCCGACGCTGCAAAGCCGAGATTTGCTGGGCATACACCCAATCAAGGTGCTCCATCGCGGTGAGCTCGACGGTGAGTTTGCTAGCCTCATCGAAATCATTTATCCGTTCCCCAATCCGCTCGGCCAGGGCGGCTATTTGCTCAGCCAGGACCCGTCTGGCCTTGACGATCTCGTCGCTGGTAGGCGTAATATCCGCTGGCTCAACCACAGTCTCTGCGGGGCGCAATCCATCAATGGGGCCTTGTCCCATGAGCAAAGAGGACGCGATCAGCACGACCCATAGAGGTGATAGGTGCTTCACAATGGACATTTGCCAAACGGTATCAGGAATCGTCGCCACGTCACAAATCTGCGCGGCAACACGCCGTGGGCAATTGCCCCTGATATGTTGTATGTTAAGCCCATGGCAAATACTGCATGGCTTGTTGCCGCTCTAGCCCTCAGCCTTGTTGTCGGCTGTGACGGGGACCGGGACGCAGGCAACGGTGACGAAGATGACGAGTGCAGTGCATGCGAAGACTTCGACGCATGTACCGGTGACCTTTGCACCGACGATGGTTGCGAGTTCCTGCCGCTCGATGACGTGGCTATCGGCTGCTTGAGCGCGTGGACTCTGGCCCGTTGTGACGCGGGGCTCGTGACGGAGTTCTCCTGTCCGCTCGGCTGTGAGTCCCATGGCTACGACGCCTTTGCTGCCTGCGACCCCGCCGAGATTGGCTGTCCCTGTGGCTACGTGAATATCTTCGACGAGTGTGAGCCTGACGCTATCGCCTGTCTGACCAATGGCCTTTACATCGGTCGATGTGTCGCCGCCGCGGAGCTCGGCACCACCCACAACATGTGGCGCTCCTACCACTGCGACGAGATTTGCACGGACGCGGGGCTTGGGCCTGCGCTTACCTGCACCACCGATCTCAACGATCTTTCTCGAGAGGTTTGTTACTGCAACGACCCCTGCGTGCCAGAATGCCCACAGGGATCACTGTGCATGGGCGGGCAATGTTATGAGCAAACCAGCAGCGATCCCGACTCCTGCATGTTTGACGCCGAGTGCGGATGGCGCATGCGATGCAATCGCGGTGGCGAATGCGAGTGGGCGGAATGCACCGTCGCTGGCCACTGCGGTTGGTGCCAGCGTTGCGAGGGATACTCTTGCATCAGTTGTCAGCAGAATAAGGATGGCAGCTGCTCTTCTTCCTGCGGGTAACCCGCAACAGCCATCAAAGCTCAACGCCGGTACAGGGGCCCCACAAAAATTCTTGGTGGCGCACACGCCCCATCAATGTGGTCTCAGTTTCACATTCCCACTCCAAGAATTCGTATCTCCACATAAGATCAACCCATTGCACCTTCGTTGGTGGTGGCGCGAAGATTGCACATTCTTTGTTGATGGAAATCCCCCACATCCTGGACATTCAAGAGGGTGCGGTTCCGACCACCGCCTGCCGACGCCGATATCATCGTTCGGCTGTCAAATGGCAGGTGAAGATGGGCCTAAGTGACGGCACTTCAGTATTGGGTGTCGTGCGTGATGTCAGTGCCTTTGGCGTTTTCGTCCAATTTGCTCAAATCCCTCCAGAGTTGACGGTCGGTTCCAGGATCGACATGCAAATCGCCCTGCCTCAACCTGGCCGAGTGGTGCAAACAACCGCAAAGGTCTGCTGGTGCGGCCTCAATCCCAAATACAACCACTGGGGAATCGGCGTTGAGCTGCAATCCCGATGTCAATCCATCGCAGACTATTTTGGTTGTGATGGGGCCATCGACAAGAGGGACGCGCCCACTGCCCAGCAGTGGGACATGGTTACGCCGGCCGTGCGCGATTGTTGCCCTCCCACTGCCATCCAGTCGTCGGCGATGCTCATTTCTCTCGACAGCTCGACCGAGGGGCTCACCTACCCGCTGCGCAACAACGCCGTCATCGGCCGTGGCTCACTGGCAACGATCCGCATTGACGATTCAACCATGTCCCGCGCCCATGCCAGCATCGAGGTGGGTGAGGACGGCACCCACGTACTCACGGATCTCGACAGTCGAAACGGCACACGGGTCAATGGCAAGACGACATCCGGTTGCACCCTCAAGGATGGCGATACCGTTGCCTTCGGCGATGTGGTCTTTCGATTCATTCACCAACCCGAGCTCGACAAGCGACTGCAGGAATCCCAGCGGATGGAAACCATAGGACGCCTCGCCTTCGCCGCGGTCCATGATGTTCGCAATCTCCTCACGGTTGTGACCATGGTCGCCGATGTTGCCGCCAATCAACAACTCGATGCCCAAACGAAAAAGAGCCTCAAGCTGATTTCGGACGCCACAATCTCAGCCGACAACATCATGAATCAGTTGATGGGGCTGGCGCGAACCTCGAGCGCGGAACACATACGCATCGGCGTTACAGAAATGGTCGACAAAGTGGCGCAGTTGTGTCGGCATGCCTTCCCGAAAAACATCGAGATCAATGCCGACTTGCCGGACAACCTCGCGGCGATGGGAAACCACAGCCAGCTCGAGCAGGTGCTCCTCAACCTCTGCATGAATGCTCGCGACGCCATCGGCAATGCGAAGGGCGAGTTGCGTGTGAAGGGAAAATTGCATCGAGGCAACGATCAGGCGAGCTCTGCAGGCGGCCACTTGGTCCTGGAAGTCAGTGACACGGGATGCGGCATGGACAAAGAAACCCAGGAGCGGGCCTTTGAGCCATATTTCACCACCAAAGAAGCGGGGCACGGAACCGGCATCGGCCTTGCCGTTGCCCAGAAACTCATTAACCGCATGCAAGGAGACATTTCCTTGAAGTCCAGCCCCGGCAAGGGAACCACGGTCACCATCACATTGCCCGCAGCATCCTGAACATCACGGAGTCTTCTCTCGCGACCATGTGCGCCAGATGCCGTCGACAGCAAAGGTGGACCGACCTGAGGTTTTGGCTATTCTAACGACCATGGTTGAGTTGTTGGTATGGGTGATCGCGGCTGAAGGTTTTTTAACTCCAACAGCCCACGAGCTCGGCATCGAGCCCAACACTGTTATTGCGGGTGAGCTCGAAACGGTGGTGTTGCGCGCAATTGGCATAAGCGAAGCACGCTTCGAAGTTGAGGCGGGCACCGTCGGGCCCCTCACCCACCATGAAAACGGTATCACTGCCGTCTGGCATCTACCCACACAGCTTCCGCCCCGACGCCTTGCCTGTGCCGCGATTGACGAGACGACGGGCTCAGTTGTTTTCGCCGTCCTGGCGGTCAAACGACGTGCCCGTTTCGACATAGCCTCGCGTGCGGGTGCACAGGTGGAGCTAACACTGGACGGAACAGTCGTCGCCGCTGGCAGAACCGCCAACGATGGGCAAATGGTGATGAATGTCGTGGTACCACCGGGAAGAAGCAGAGCCACGGTCGCGCATCGATTGGCTGGAAAACTGTTGCAGACCGAGGAAATTCACCTTGGCACGGAGAACTCCCTGCGTTTGTGGGGTGTGTCGACAAATCGCGGCTCGAGGTGGTTCGCCTACCGCGATGATGGCTCACCCATTGATGGCGCCACTTTCACCGCGACGAATTCTACCAACCCCGTCCGGGCCCGTTCTTTGGCGTCAAATGTCTGGCATGTGCAGAGCCCCAAGGACCAAGAGGACACCATCGTCGAGGGTCGGATCGCCAAAGGAGCCGACCTCACCAGCTTCCATTTGGTCATGAGTCGACGCCCGACACCCGATGCGGGCCTTGGCGGTCAATGGACGGTCGCAGCCAAACCGGGGCTCATCACCGACTTCGATGGGTGGATTTCGCCAACACTGGCAGTAACGAGCATGCTTCACCCACCCTCCCTTGCTGACTTCGTGTTTGTCTTCGATGTCTCGACCAGTGTGGTCCAGATAGATGGCAAGCTCAGTGAGGAACACTGGCTGCTACCTGTCACCGTGGGCGCTGCCAGGATTTTCGAGCCAGCTTCGCCATGGCGAATCGAAGCGGGTCTCGGGACGGGAGCCATGCTGAGCTTCGTCGACGCCACCCGAACCAAGTCCAATGGCAAGAACAAAGACCTTTCATCAACCGCTGGCGACTGGATCATGAGTGCATGGGGCCTCCTCTCTTACCCAATGGGGCCCGGAGAGCTAATTGGAGAAGCTCGTTTTTGTCTCACCATCACCGAGCCCGAATCATGGAAGAAACGAATCTTTTCATTGAGCCCCTTGTTGGGCTACCGCGTCACTCTATAAATATGTATGTGATTGGTCGTTACCGATTGGTTAGATGCAACAAGCCATGGATGGACCTACCTCAGCCAGGAGAGATCGATGACCACAGGGATTAAGCTCACCATCATTCCAGCTACCTTCATCATTACAGCGTTGTTTGGCTGTGGCGACCCCGAGATGACCCTTTCCTTGATGGACGCACCGCCCCCCGGGGTAACCAGCGTTCGCCTCCACATCGCCTCCATGGATGTGCACGTGGTGGACAAAGACAAGGCCGCGAAGAATTCCGACCCCAGTGACTCTTCCATCGATGACGACGACAAGTGGCACTCACTGGATGTCGACAGCCAGATCGACCTGGTGGCACACCAGGGCGAGGACGCCGCCGCGGTTCTCGGTCAGCTCTCGATTCCCGAAGGCAAGGTGACACAAATCCGCTTGCACCTCGATGCCAGCCAAGAAAACGCAGCCACCAAAGATAACGTGGATTGCAATCTCGATCTGAGCAAGGTTCCCGACAAGGGTGTGAAGATCAATCACCCCTTCAAGGCCTTTGCAACCGAATCGGGAAGTAGCCACGAGGTGGTAGTAGACTTCGAGCTCGACAAATCCCTCAAGGCATCTGGAGACTGCTTCATTGTCGAGCCCGTGATCAAGCTGCACAAGGCGAAGACCGACGGCGAAGAGATCGACATCAGCGTCGATTGAGGTTACCGCGCCCTTGCCAAACACAAGCTCAAGTAGCGAGACGACTCGGTGAAACCCGTCGGCTCGTCAGAAACCCAGGCGTGGATTCGTGACCGCCCAGGCGAAGGTGAAGATGATGGCGATGCATTCTCACAGCGATGTCGAGAAAATCAGGCACGCCTCTATAGCTGGGTGCGGCGCATGATTCATCGGGAGGCCGAGGCGATCGAGGTCACCCAAGATGTTCTTATCCAGGCCTTTCGCGCCAGTCACAAATACGACCCACACCGACCGTTTCGCCCCTGGCTTTACAAGATCGCTCTGAACACTTGCCGCAACCACCTCCGCAAAGCCGCACAACGGGAATGTCCCGCGGATGTCAGCCACGATGTCGGTATGTGGTCCACATCTCCGATGACGCCAGAGCAAACAACCGGGGCCACCGAGACCGCGCACATGCTCGATCGCCACCTGGCTGTGCTCACCCCAAACGACAGCGCCCTGTTGCTCTTGCGCTATTGTGAGGAACTCTCTTACGCCGAGCTCAAGCAGGTTTTTGGACTGCCACAGACCGTGCTGAAAATGCGGGTCCACCGGGCGCTCAAACGTCTGCGCGACCTCGTCGACGGGGAAGGGCAATGAGCCCCAAACTCGACGACATCATCCTTCGTTTTGTCGATGGGGTGGCCTCCGCAACGGAGCGTGAACAATTGCAGCAGGCAACCCGTCAAGATTCGGAGCTGCAGAGACGACTTGAGCGTACCCGTTCCATTGTCGCTGGCTTGGGCGATCTGGAAGTCATCGACCCACCGAGAGATCTCGTTGCCACGGCCCGTGCCGCTGCCGGCGCAACTCCAAGCCGACTCCGCCTGGGGTTGTTGCTCACCTTTGCCACTGCGAGCGCTGCTCTCGCCATCATCGTATTCAGTCTCGTGCGCGCCCCAAGTGATCTGCCGACATCCACGCCTGTGGCACGCATGGTTGCGTCTGCGGTGACCGGCGACGTCACCCACGTTCAACAGGACGGTGAACGACAGGCCGCGGTGGGGGACATCGTCACCAACGGCCAACAATTAACGACCGGTACCGGCGCGATGCTCACCCTGACGTTGGCGCGTCACCAATTCACAATCGACGAGAAGAGCAGCGTAGAGATCATCGACACGAGCTTGGGAACACCTTCTCTCATGTTGCAGCACGGGGTCGCTCGCGTCGCAGCTCACGCCGGCACGGTTGAATCCCGATTGAGGGGCCTGTTGCACCGGGTGGTGGTGACAAACGGAGAGGCGGGACTCCTGCATGACCAGTCGCGCACCGTGGTCACTTGCATCGCCGGTACCGTGTCGATAACCGGTCCGCAGGT
>Ga0208968_1001431_pt1 | contig 12884 bp, 10 predicted proteins | sample RifOxyA3_FD_184031 | JGI IMG/M metagenome (GOLD analysis project Ga0208968, IMG submission 184031) | Groundwater microbial communities from Rifle, Colorado - Rifle Oxygen_injection A3 (SPAdes) | ecosystem: Environmental > Aquatic > Deep subsurface > Groundwater | place: Rifle, Colorado, United...
CGAGAGCTTCAACCGATTGTGAATTAAATTTCTCCATGATTATTTCTTTTTGTTAATTAATCATGGGGATTTACGTATATTCGTGAGCAAAAGCTACCCGAAGTGAAACGGAGGGTTTCGCTTGAACTGGCGCCTATGCGCAACACATGCTTGGACTAAGCACACAAGTACCCATGAAGCTGGTTTATCTGACCGATGGGCCGGCACGTACCGTTAAACTGGGCAAATCAACCATATTGTTTAAAAAAGCCAGCCCAAAAAAAATGGCCATGAAAGGCGAAATCAGCAAGCTGGTGGTTATGGCGCTTACCGACATTGGCAAAGATAAACTGACTAACGAAGAAGAGATTCAGGTTTTAACTATGCTGGCAAAAGAAAAACCCGAAATGCTCAAAAACGACATCAGGCTTGCCCCACGCTGGATTGGAGAAATAATGGCAAAAGCACTTAAATAGAAATCATGGAATTTTATCGTCTGCCCAAAACCGAGAAACAGCTTATCTTCAAGCAAATTCATGAAGACATACCAATTCCTGATGCTTCCATCGAAAAAGACTGGTGGGTGGTACAAACACTTTCACTGGTTTTTCAGACATCGGCTGCACCCCATTTGGTTTTTAAAGGAGGAACTTCGCTAAGCAAGGCCTGGGGCATTATCGAGCGATTTTCGGAGGATGTTGACCTTGCGCTTTCGTACGAATTTCTGGGTTTTTCGGTCAATAGCAGCCGCACTCAAATTACCAAACTACACGATGCCTCATTCAAATATATTTCCGAAACGTTTCTTCCCGAACTCCGTCAGGTGTTTCAGGTAAATGGTTTTGCTGATGTTGAAATTGACCTGACCGAAGTGGAAAGTCCTGACCAGGATCCGGTAAAAGTCCTGATAAAATATCCATCTGTGACCGAGAAAAGTCGATATATTTTGCCAGAAGTAAAACTTGAAATTGGTAGCCGAACCATGCGTGAGCCTTTTACAAAACGAAGTTTCAGCTCCTTAATGGGCGAAAAGTATGCAGGCCGTTCGTTTGCCGATCAGCCGATTACCATTCCTTGTGTTAATCCTGAACGTACTTTCCTCGAAAAATTGTTTTTGCTTCAGGAAGAATTTCAACGTCCGGTCGAAAAAATCAGGGTAGAACGTTTATCGAGGCATTTGTACGATATTTACCGCATCTGGAATGCCGGATATGCTGAAAAAGTACTGGAAAATCAGGAATTATACCGTTCAATTGTTACCCACAGAGAACGGTTTACCCGATTACACGGAGTAAATTACAGCTTTCACTACCCTCCGAATCTGAACCCTTTGCCACCATCGGAATATTTGGCAGCATGGGAGGCTGATTATAAAACCATGCAACAACAGATGATTTACGGCGAAGATATTTCGTTTACCAAACTTATGACTGAGCTTAAAGCAATTGTACAAATCCTTAACAAGCTGCAACTCTAAAATGGCCAATAATTTTATAACCAATAATAAAGAACAGAAAAATACGCCATCAACAATGAGGAAATGGACACTGAGGAATTTTAAAATCAGGTTGGTTTTTTTCTTGAAATGATTGAAAATAAGAGGCTCCAAATCCGGAAAACCGACGAAGCTAACTATGCTAAATTTCGAGAAATATCGTGAATTTCAGGGTAGGTTAAAAACAAAAAACGCCTGAAACCATTGATTTCAAGCGTTATTGCGAATTTTACTTATCATATCGGCTCTCCAGGTAGGACTTGAACCTACGACCTACGGATTAACAGTCCGCCGCTCTAACCAACTGAGCTACTAGAGAATTTGTATGCTACTTTTACTTTAACGTGTATTCGTTTCCTTTAAAAGCGTTGCAAAAATAGTAGCTTTTCCGAAAAGAAAAAATATTTTTGCATAAAAAATTTTTATGGACACATTTACCGGCGCACCAAACAGCCAAAAATCTATTCTCGGAATCGGGAATGCCCTCATCGATGTTTTGATCAATATTTCCGATGACGCTGTATTACAAAATTTTGGACTCCCAAAAGGTAGCATGACATTAGTAGATGCAATTCTTTCAGAGGAAATAAAAATTAGAACAAAAAATAATCATAGAATCATTCAGACGGGCGGATCAGCGGCCAATACCATCCATGGAATAGCTAAGTTAGGCGGTCGGTGCGGTTACATTGGCAAAATTTCGGACGATGAATTCGGTAATTTTTACCTCGAAGATTTCAAAAACAATAAGATTAACACCCATTTCTTTTACAGTAAAACCGGAACCGGCCATGCAACCGGATTAATCAGCCCTGATTCGGAGCGCACGTTTGGTACTTATTTGGGAGCTGCAATGGAACTGACGGCTGAGGAAATGACACATGAAATTTTTCAGAATTATGGCATTTTGCATATCGAAGGTTACCTGGTACAAAACTATTTGCTTATTGAAGCCGCCATGCGCACTGCCAAAGAAAACGGACTGTTGGTTTCGATCGATTTGGCAAGTTATAATATTGTGGAAGCAAACATTGATTTTCTGCATCGGATTATCCATGAATATGTAGATATCGTTTTTGCCAACGAAGAAGAAGCTACCTCGCTAACTGGAAAAAATCCGGAAGAAGCCCTTACTGAAATTGCAGATATGTGTACCATCGCAATTGTTAAACTTGGAGCTCAGGGTTCATTGATAAAAACAGGAGACAAGGTAATACGTATTGAAGCCATTCCGGCTAAAAGTATTGACACCACAGGAGCCGGTGATATTTATGCTTCAGGTTTTTTATATGCCCTGTCCGAAAACCTTGACCTGGAAGTAGCCGGTAAAATTGGCTCATTGCTGGCTGGCAACGTGGTGGAAGTGATGGGAGCCAAAATTCCTGCCGAAACCTGGGAAAAACTACTTCCGCAAATTGAATGGCTTAAAAGCAATTAGTGATCACCTTGCATCATCTTAATTTTTCATGACCAGCCCCGGATTTTCAGGGGGTAGGTTCTGATTAAATTCAGAAATGCATACTTTTGTACAATTTTGAAAACAGCATTTTACTAATAATAATTAGCAAACAATATACAGCATGAAACGACTGAAAATCAAAGAAATAATAGGTGGAGAACTGATAGGTACTCAGGTACTGGTAAAAGGTTGGGTACGAACCAAAAGAGGTAGCAAAAACGTAAATTTCATCGCTTTAAACGATGGTTCAACCATTCATAACTTGCAGGTTGTTGCTGATGTTGAAAAATTTGGCGAAGAATTGCTGAAAGATATTAATACCAGTGCTGCTTTGGCGATTACCGGCGATTTGGTTGCATCACAGGGAAGTGGACAGGCTGTTGAACTGAATGCCACCGAAATTGTAATTTACGGCAAAGCCGATCCCGATAAATACCCAATTCAACCCAAGAAGCACAGCCTCGAATTTTTGCGTGAGAATGCACATTTGCGTTTTCGTACAGCCACATTCAGCGCTATTTTCCGTATTCGCCATGCCATGGCTTTTGCCATTCACAACTATTTCAACAGCAAAGGTTTTGTGTATCTGCATACACCCATAATCACCGGATCGGATGCCGAAGGTGCCGGACAAATGTTCCGCGTTTCGACTTTAGATGCAAAAAATCCTCCATTGCTGGAAGATGGTAGTGTTGATTATTCGCAGGATTTCTTCGGAAAAGCTACCAACCTGACAGTTTCCGGACAGTTGGAAGGCGAATTGGGCGCCACTGCATTGAGCGACATTTATACATTCGGTCCAACTTTCAGGGCCGAAAACTCGAATACAGCACGCCACCTTGCTGAATTCTGGATGATTGAACCTGAAATGGCTTTCTATGAACTTCAGGACAACATGGATCTGGCTGAAGATTTTCTGAAAAGCCTGATAAAATATGCACTCGAAAATTGTATGGACGATCTCGATTTCCTCAGTAAACGCCTTCAGGAGGAAGAAAAAAACAAACCGATGGACGAACGCTCCATGGAACTGATTGCAAAACTGCGCTTTGTTCAGGAAAACGATTTTGTGCGTTTGCCTTACACTGAAGCTATCACTGTTCTGAAAAATTCAAATCCATATAAAAAAGGAAAATTCCAATATCCGGTCGATTGGGGAACCGATCTGCAAAGTGAACACGAACGTTACCTTGTGGAGAAACATTTTAAAAAGCCGGTTATCCTGATCAATTATCCAAAGGAAATCAAGTCATTTTACATGAAACAGAACGAGGATGGCAAAACTGTTTCGGCGATGGATGTTTTGTTTCCCGGAATTGGCGAAATTATCGGCGGCTCGCAGCGCGAAGAAAACTATGACAAACTGGTTAAACGCATGGAAGAAATGGGCGTCCCGGTTCATGAAATGGATTGGTACCTCGATACCCGCCGCTTCGGAACAGTTCCCCACAGCGGTTTTGGTTTGGGTTTCGAAAGGTTAATGTTGTTTGTTACCGGAATGGGCAACATCCGCGACGTGATTGCTTTCCCAAGAACACCAAAAAACGCGGAGTTTTAGGAGAAGATAATCGCATTACTCAATTTTAATCCGAATTACGACCGGGCAAGAATATTAAGTTGATTACTGCGTTAGTATAAACGTAAAAAATTTATCAGAAGGATAGACGCTGTTTTGAATGGGCAGATTTTTGGCAGAAAACATCGCAATGCTATAATTATAATTTTAATTCATGATGCACGGAGTTAAATGCAGACGGAAATTATTTCTGCTGATGTTGATGACAATGATGGTTACGATGGTCAATGCTCAGTCCAGTCTGTCGTTTTATCCGCTTGAAGAACAATTTAATTCATCCAATTACAACCCGGCATTTTTATCTTCCCAAAAGAATTACAGCTTCAGCATTTTCCCGATAGGTGGAACAAGTATTGGATATAATAATCAGGAAGTAATTAAAGATTTGGTCTCAAAATCTGTTTCGGGTCTTACAACTGATCAAGATTATAAAGATATACTTAAAAGCCTGGTCGAACGTTCTTTAATCAATCAAAGTATAGAAAGCACCTTATTAACCTTCACTTTTCTATCAAAGTTCGGGGCTTTAAACTTTCGGATAAAGGAAGTCGAAAATTTCTCTGCAGTTGTTAAAGGTGATCTCACCAATTTTATCATCAAGACTGGAATTCAAAGCACTACAATCAATAAGATACAGAATTTGCCTGCTCAGGCCATGCATTATCGGGAATATAGTTTGGCATATTCAGTTCAAACCAAAAGCAATAAATTTGCTGCCGGCCTGCGGACGAAAATCTATTTCGGCAAATCAGCCTTTTTTTCGGGAATTTCGGGCCAAATAATTCATAATCAATCAGGCGGTTACACTTTAAATACTGGTGGACAGGCAAAATTATCTTTCCCAGCCGTAGGGGAAACAATAAATACTACTTCAAGCAAGACTTTGAGTTATTTGATGAATTCAGGGAATCCAGGTTTTGGTGTTGACCTAGGTATTAATTACCGAATTTTATCGGACCTGACGCTTTCGATGAGTGTAACTGACCTCGGTGATATTAATTGGAGAAATAATCTGAATTCAAAGAGTTTTAACGGGCAATATACTTTTAATGCTAATGACGTAAGTCATAGTACTACTGATACCGGTATTGAAATCCTTACAACAAATCAAAGTGAAAGTGCTTTTATTGATACGATATCGTCCAAATTAGACCTCAAAATTGATTCGGGAGCATTTTCAAGACCTATGCCTATTGCGATTTACGCGGGTTTAAAATACCAGCTGACACCTGCAATTAAAATCAGTCTTGTGGAAAAGTATGTGAAATTGAAAAACATGAATTACAACAGTTTTTCAGTTATGGCCAGTTTTGACATGAACAAAAAACTTTCGGTCAGTACAGGTTATTCAATGATTGGAAGCGCTTACAAGAATATTCCCCTGGCCTTGTTGTGGAAAAAGGATTTTGGTCAGATTTATGTTGGAACCGATAACCTGCTGGCATTTATTGTGCCATCATTTTCAGATTATGCAGGTTTTTCCTTTGGAACCTGTTTTTATCTTTTCACAAAAAAAGACATTTTCAAAGCACCTTCGGATGATTTCCCCGCTTATAAACCCCGACGATCTAAGAAAAATTGGAGAACTGGATTAATTCGGAAAAATTACCCTGAATTCTAATTTTTAAACCCTTCATTTTTAGAGTCAATTGATTTAAGCTGTTCCTCAAATTTATTTTTTTATTTCAGGTCAAATTGATGATATTTACAAAATGAGCAGTAAGTAAACCTAACTGAGATTCAATTCAGTTTAATTCTTTCGCTATCTTGTAAAAATAATCCTGATTCATGAAACTGGAGGTAACAATTAAACAGATAGTGGTTTTACTGGCATTGTTGTCAGTAATTTCTTTATTGGGCAATGCTCAGTCAAATCTGGTTTTTTACCATGCGGAGGATCAGTTTAACACTTCGAACTTCAATCCCGCTTTTTTAACTACCCAACATGAATTCACATTCAGCATTTTTCCACTGGCAGGCATGTCCTTTGGATTTAACAATCAGGAAGTTATTAAAGATGTGATGACTCAGTTTCTGCAAGGCAGTCAAACTACAGAAGATTTTAAAGGCGTTTTCAACAGTCTGGTGAAACAGAATTTGTTCTTCCTGAATTATGAAACCAACCTGCTTAGCCTTGGATACAATTCCGATTTTGGATCTTTTAGTTTTCGGATAAGGGAGAATGTACTTTTGATGACCGACTTTAAAGGTGATCTTTCTGATTTTCTGATGAGTCCGACTTTTCAGAATATGGCAATTGACCAACCACAACTATTCGGAGCAGAAGCGATTCATTACCGCGAATACAGTTTGGGATTTGCCAAAGAGATTATCAAAGATAAACTTACTGTCGGTGGACGTGCAAAAATATATTACGGAAAATCAATTCTGTTTTCTGAAGTGTCAGGAAAAATAATTGAGAGAGCCGACACTTTTTATACTCAGATTGCAGGGCCAATGCGATTGTCCATTCCGGCAAATCCTGATTTCGAAGACGGATATCTAAGGGATCTTAACCTGGCAAATGATTTTGATTTTGGCGGTTATATTACCAATGCCAGGAATATTGGAGTTGGAATCGACTTTGGTTTTAAATACAAAGTTACACCTGAAATAGAACTTTCGGCAAGCGTAATCGATTTGGGCAGAATCAAATGGAAGCAAAACATAAACACATTGATATTTAATGATGAATATCCATTCCCGGAAGAAAATATTGATATAAAGATAAATGAAAACGGTGTCCCTGTCCTTACAAAATTCAACGACAAACCTCTTGCAGATACAATCTCGTTTAGCTTAACTTTAGATGAAACCGCGTTTTCGAAACCGCTGCCAACTACTATTTATGCCGGATTAAAATACCAGGTAAATCCAAAACTTCAGATCGGAGTGGTTGACAGATTTTCCAAAACCAAAGGTTTGAATTATAATAGTTTTTCACTGACAGCGCATTACACCGCGAATAAAAAACTTTCAATAATCACAGGCTATTCAATTATTGGAAATTCATTCGCGAACATACCAATTGCCATTCTTTACAAAAGGGATGGGGGCCAGACTTATTTAGGAACCGATAATGTGCTTTCATTTTTGTCAAAAAGTTCCGATTTTTCTGCGATATCATTCGGTACTTGTTTTTACCTTTTCACCGGAAAAGTGAAATACAAAGATCCAATTGAATATTTACCTTTTTACAAGGAAAGGAAACCAAAACTGTTCAGTAAAAAGGGCTGAGATTTAGAAAAAAGCTAAATCATGATTTTGAACCATTTGATTATAAAGCTAAAACAAAGCCATTAAGCTTGTATGTGCCCGGGCTTTCTCTCTTTTTGGGAACAGAAGTTACAAGGTTCAATTAAAAATCTTAATTTTGGGCAAAGTTGAATCAGAATGGCAGACCAGAGACTCAGTTTACAACAACGGTTATTACAAAAACTTTCGCCGCAGCAGATACAGGTTATCAAGTTGCTTGAGATTCCTGCGATTCAACTCGAACAGCGGATAAAAAGCGAATTGGAAGAAAACCCTATTCTGGAAATGACGGAAGAAAGCGATGAGGACGAGAAATTCGATGAATCGGATGATTCTTCATCGGACGACGAATTTTCGCTCGAAGATTACCTGAACGATGAAGATGTTCCCAGCTACCGCTTGTCAGCGAACAATTACTCCAAAGACGACAAACTGGTTGATATGCCATACTCTTCGGGAGTAAGCTTTCATGATTCCCTGATCGAACAGCTTGGGCTTGCCAATCTGAATGAAGAGGAACAATTAATCGCAGAATACATCATCGGAAATATTGACGAGGATGGCTATTTGCGCCGCGATTTACTTTCGATTTCCGACGACCTGGCTTTTCACCGCAACAAAGAGGTGAAGCTTGAAGATCTGGAACGCTACCTCGAACTCATTCAGGATTTTGACCCGCCAGGCATCGGGGCACGCGACCTTCAGGAGTGTTTACTGCTGCAGATTCTCCGGAAAAAAGGCAAAGATTCGACTTGTATGGCCGCAAAAATACTTCAGGAAACTTTTGAAGAATTTACCAAAAAACATTACGATAAGATTCTCCGGAAATTCGAAATTACTGAAACAGAACTCAAGGATGCCATTGATGAAATCCTGAAACTGAATCCGAAGCCCGGAAGTTCATACAGCAACCCGATGAGTAAATCGAGTCAGGTAATTGTTCCTGATTTTTTGCTCGATAACCTGGAAGGAGAACTTCATTTGAGCCTGAACCAGAAAAATGTTCCCGACCTTCACCTGAACGGAACCTATCTCGATCTGATGAAAACCTATTCGGTGAACAAGACCGGAGCATCCAAAGACCAGAAAGAGGCCATGTTGTTTATGAAACAGAAATTGGATTCGGCCAAGTGGTTCATCGATGCCATCAAACAACGCCACCAAACATTGCAGGTTACCATGGCCGAGATCATTAAATTTCAGAAGGAGTTTTTTCAGGATGGGGACGAAACTAAATTGCGGCCCATGATCCTGAAAGACATTGCTGACATAACCGGCCTCGACATTTCAACCATTTCACGCGTTTCAAACAGCAAATATATACAGACGCATTTCGGTATTTATCCACTTAAATATTTCTTTTCTGAAGGGATGCAAAAAGATACCGGAGAAGAAGTATCGACCCGCGAAATCAAAAAAATACTTGAAGAATGTATTGATAATGAGGACAAGCGACATCCTGTGACCGATGAAAAGCTGGCACTTATCCTGAAAGAGAAATCCTATGTTGTGGCGCGGCGGACAGTGGCAAAATACCGTGAGCAGCTGGGAATTCCGGTTGCACGAATGAGAAAAGAACTTTAGATTAACGATTAACGATTAACGAAGGAAATATTGCTTAATCAGTCAATCTGAAATCTGTGATCGTTAATAATGAAACAATGACTGACAATAGAATAATACAGATAATTGCCCGTGTAACATCCATCATCTTTCATCCGTTGCTGATACCAACACTGGGATTCCTGCTGCTTTTGAATTCCGATTTTTATTTTGCACTTTTACCCTGGAGCGTAAAGAAATTTATGCTTTTAACCGTGTTGCTTTCAACATGCATACTACCAGCACTGAGTATCCTGATTTTATCAATGAGTCCGAAATTCGACATGAACATGGAAAAAAGTACTGACCGGATTTTGCCGCTATTGCTAAGTTCAGTTTTTTATTACCTCGGATACCTGATACTTGAAAAGTTACCGGTTTATCCTATTTACAACCTATTCCTAATTGCATCAATTCTGGTTCAAATCTCACTTATAGTTGTTTCCCTGAAATGGAAGATCAGTGCTCATTCGGCTGCTATCGGCGGTTTGATCGGCGGAATCAGCGCCTTGTCTTTCCGGCTTCATGAAAATGCAATACTGGTTTTATCTTTGCTTATTCTTGTTGCAGGACTGGTCGCCACCTCACGCCTGATTCTCCTAAAACACACCAATTCTCAGATTTACGCCGGATTTTCACTCGGGTTCCTGATCATTGGTCTTGTCATCGCGTTTATTTGAGTTAAATCTGCCTTCGACCAGCTTCGCGCTCAGGCAGCGGCCTGATTACCGAGGAATGAACTCTTTACACCAGTCCATTTCTTTTTAGCAGTGCCGTAACTGTTGGTTCGTGTCCCCGAAAAGCCTTGTATAAAATCATCGGATGTTCGCTTCCACCTTTTTCCAGAATATTTCTCCTGAAAGAATCTGCGGTTTCACGATCGAATATCCCTTTCTCTTTGAAGACCGAAAATGCATCGGCATCCAATACCTCGGCCCATTTGTAGCTGTAATAACCAGCATCGTAACCACCCGAAAAAATATGCGAAAAGGCGGTACTTTGAAGGCTTCCTTCAACAGGTTCAAACATATCTGTCGGGGAAATCGCCTGCATTTCCAACTCTTTCAGATCACCTTCAACCGGCAATTCGCGGTTATGGTATGCCATATCGAGTATCGCGAAACTCAATTGCCTTTCCATCATATATGCTGCCTGAAAGTTTTGTGCTTTCTGTATCTTCTGAACCAATTCTTCAGGCATTTTTTCTCCGGTTTGGAAATGAACGGCAAACAGATCGAGCCATTCTTTTTCGTAAGCCCAGTTTTCGTGAATCTGCGACGGTAACTCAACAAAGTCCCAATAAACGTTCGTTCCTGAAGTTCCGGGGAACTGACATTGTGACAACATTCCGTGCAAACCATGCCCAAACTCATGCAGAAAAGTAGTCACTTCATCGAAAGTGAGTAACGAAGGTGAGCTTTCAGTTGGTTTCGAGAAATTGGTTACCAGCGAAACATGCGGCCTGATTTGATTTTCGTTGACATTGGATTGTGTTCGGTAGTCGGTCATCCAGGCACCTGATCGTTTTCCTTCGCGCGGGAAAAAATCGAGATAAAGCACAGCAACAAATCGGTTGTTTTCATCGAGTACTTCGTAAGCCGTTACTTCCGGATGATAAACTTCGATGTTTTTATTCTCCTTTAAATGAAGTCCGTAAAGTTTCCGTGCCAGCAGGAAAACACCGTCAATCACTTTTTCGAGTTGCAAGTAGGGTTTTACCTCTTCGTCGGTAAAATTGTATTTTTCCAGCTTCAGTTTTTCCGAATAATAAGCCCAGTCCCAGCGCTGGATGGTTCCATCAAAACCGTTTTTTTCGGCATATTCCTGAACTTCGGCAAATTCTTTTACTGCAAAAGGTTTTGATTCCTGATGAAGTTCTTCCAAAAAGCTGATAACTTTTTCAGGCGTTTCTGCCATTCGTTCCTGAAGTTTGTATTCAGCATGTGTTTTAAAACCAAGCAATTTAGCCTTTTCCAGTCTCAACTCAACAATCCGTTTGATGGCTGCATTGTTGTCGAATTCATTTTCCTGATTTCCCCGTGAACTCGAAGCGCGGAACATTTGCTCGCGTAAGTCCCGGTTATCGGCATATTTCAGGAAAGGAACGTAACTCGGGTATTGCAAATTAAATAGCCAGCCATCCTTTTCTTTCGACTTTGCCGTTTGTGCAGCCATTTCGACAATCGACTCCGGAAGTCCGCCCAAATCTTTTTTATCGGTTATCAGCAGTTCGTACGCATTGGTTTCGGCCAGCACATTTTGCTGAAAGGTGAGTCCCAATTGCGACAATTCTTTGGTGATGGCGCGGTATTTATCCTTGTCTGATGCATTCAGGTTAGCTCCGCTGCGTACAAACCGGCGATAGGTTTTTTCGAGCAAGGTGGTTTCTTCAGTATTCAGGATAGAGCGTGGCCGATGTTCAAATACTTCTTTGATCCGGGCAAACAATTCTTCATTCAAGTTGATATCATTGCTGAAATCCGAAAGTTTTGGGGCGACTTCCTGGGCAATATTCTGCATCTCGTCGCAGGTTTCAGCCGAATTCAGGTTAAAGAAAATACTTTGGATGCGGTTGAGGCGATCGCCTGCCATGTCGAGTGCAACGATTGTATTTTCAAAATCAGGTTTCTCCGGATGGTCAATAATTTTCTGAACTTCCTGCTTCGCTTCTTCGATGGCTGAATCAAATGCCGGAAGATAATGTTCTATTTTAACTGAGCCGAACGGCGCTGTTTGGTGAATTCCCTGAAAGGGTTTCAGTAAGGGATTAAAAGCCTCCCCCAACCCCCTCCTCAAGAGGGGGCTTTGGGAATCGGTATGCTGAGCATTATCTTTTGACATATCTAATTTGTTTTAATAATCAAAATATTTATGATTCAATTTTAAAGAATCGATGTTTTTTAAGCCCTCCCTTTCGGGGAGGGTATGGGTGGGGCTGTGGTTTATTTTTCTATTTGTAGCCTATCCTTGAGCGATTCTTGTGTTCCAATTCCTGTTGTTTCACTTGTTCTAATTGCTTCAGGTATTCAAAAATGAGTTCTATTTTTTTATCTTGTTCAAAATCGTTTCTTTCCAACTCTTCCAGTTTGTGCATAATGTCTTTTTGTGATAACATTATTTTACGCATTTTGCTGAACAATCTAATGATTTGAATATTGACTTTAATGGCTCTTTCACTGCTTAAAATTGTTGATAACTGGGCAACACCATCTTCAGTAAATGCGTACGGAGCATAACGAAGCCCCATTTTATCCCCAATGGAGGTGACAAATTGGCTCCTCCAATCTTTAAATTCCTGCTCAGTTAACTGGGACATAAAATCTTATGGAAAGAGTAAATCGCCGTCTTCTTCCTTCGTACTTTTTCTGCCAACTGTGACTGACCACTGCTTACTTCTTTTTCTTCTTCTCAACCGACCAGCCAAATTTGCCAATCGGGTCGCCCATTTTGAAATAATGTCCATGGGAATAGATCAGCGGATTCGATTTTTTCAGGCTGAATGCGCCGGTTTCCGGGTC
>Ga0208968_1001444_pt1 | contig 12835 bp, 4 predicted proteins | sample RifOxyA3_FD_184031 | JGI IMG/M metagenome (GOLD analysis project Ga0208968, IMG submission 184031) | Groundwater microbial communities from Rifle, Colorado - Rifle Oxygen_injection A3 (SPAdes) | ecosystem: Environmental > Aquatic > Deep subsurface > Groundwater | place: Rifle, Colorado, United...
CCCCAAAACCCCAAAACCCCTTAAAAAATTAAATTAAATTAAATTAATTTAAATTAAATAAATTAAAAAAATTAGTAATAAATAAAATAAGATTTTTTTAATTTAATTAATCAATTAATTGGCAAAGTAGTGCTACACCTCTTTTAATCCAATGTTTACTAGTTTAATTAATAGACATGGGTAAATCAATTGAAAGTCAGAAATTTGTTGAATGTCCAGTTGTAGATAATATTCCTGCTCTTTTTTGAGTTTTATAAACAGGACATTAATAAATATGTCTATTTTCAGGTATTTTTTTTGTTTAAATTGGTATTAACCAAATATGAGGCATTTCATAATATAAAATCTACGGTAATTGCTCTCCCAATATACTTAATTCAGAAACCCATCTGGCACCTTATAAAAATAGCCCATTTATATATACTCCATCTTAAGGAGAAATTTCTACATTTTTTATTGAAGGATTTGAAATTACTAAAAAATCAAAACTTAATGTATCTATTGCAATATTATATTTTCTTGCAAAATTTTGCATTGCGCCTGTTAAAAATGATTGTGTGAAAAAAAATCCAGATATCCAAAATGAACTTGGAACTCCTTTATCAATCCATTATTCCATAAATTTTATTCTTTTTACAAAGTCTAATACCCACGAACTTAAAGGCTTTAAACTAGGATACGCAACTTTATTCCAATATTAAGGTACGGTGTTATCAAATAAAGAATTTCCTACTTATTATAATTAAGATGAAAAAACAACTAATCCTTTTATTGCTCGACTTAGCTATAATAACGAATTTTTTACTCTTTTTATTAAATTATTATATCGCATTAATTATTGTTGAAGAACTGAATTCATTGAATCTGAATATTTTATTGGATGTTTTTTAGCACATTATTATATATTAAATTCTTCCGGAATTTTTTACATTACTTTTATTGCTTTTTAACCGATTAGCATTTATTGACTTTGTCCTCCCATTTCAACTTCTCTTGGTAATAATGATAATGCTGTCGATAATAATGAATTACTGTCATTTATTGCACTTGTTATATCTGCATTAGAATGAAGTCCAAAAACTTATGTGTAGTCATTAATTGGTAATGATTTAATATAATTAATATAATCCTAATATTATCCTTCTTTAGGTATAATATATTCATTTCTTTCAGAAAATTTATAATTTTCGATTAAAATATCTGAACTATAAAAATCACCTAAAATTGTTTTTATTGTTCTTCTATCTAATGGATCTGTGACTCTTCCTCCGTAATTTGCTTAAGCTACCATGTAATTTAAAGCTTACCATTGAATATCTTGATAATCATTTAAAAACATTAGTAATTGTGACATTGAAATTGATAAATCTGATAAAGAAAATTAATAAGGAATATTCCAACCTAATGGTCCATATTTTCTTCTTTCTAGAATTATAGCATTAAAAAATCATAAACCTCAAAGTAATTTTTTAAAGATTGAAACTTTATTACATAACGAGAGATATTTATTATCAAATGAATTATATGATCGTAATAAATTATTTTTTATTCCTTTTGGTGGTTCGTTTGTTAATTTTATACTATTTTGAAGAACTGTAACTGGAAATGAATTTGTTGGCATTGAAGTTAACCATAATCTGAAATTTGGATTTGTTTATTATTATATTTATTCAATTTTTCGTTATAAATCAGGCATAAAAGATGGCGCTAAATGGCAATTCTATAAAATAACCCACAAACCATCTTTTTTTGCTCTATCTATTTCGGCTTTTGCAAATTTCTATTGTCCCTATCCTAAAGATAGTGTAGTTAAAGAATTTGAAAATTGTAATTTATCAGCAAGTCATCGCAATTATGCTAATGGATCTGCTCCTGGAGATAAAACGAAAATAATTGGAGTTTTTACATTTGAATCTTTATAAGATTATTATAAATTAAATTGAGGTGGTTCAATAAATTTTTTCCCAAGTTCTTATACAATTAAATTTTGAATTGCAGGAATTACTTTATCAGGTTTTAATGCTCTAATTATTAATAATTTCTAAAAATTATTTAATTTATGGCTCCATTCATTTGGCCATTCAACTTCAAATTAATGGAAATTTTTTTATTTATAACTTCAACACCACATTTATAAATTTTTTTAAATATCTTAATCTAATCCTTTAAAATTTGAAAGATTTTTTGACATTTAGAGAATGTTATTCCATGCTTTATCAGTAATCCAATGTTATTTTCCTTCTATTTTTGAAGGATTTTATTTTGTTAATTAAATAGATAATGCCCCAGCCATCAAAAATCTCACTTACTATTTTGAAATTTTATTTGAAATCAACATTAATTTTATTACAATTTAGAATGAAAATAATAATTTATCTTTTTCAAATAAAGATTTTCAGACACTTATATATAAATTTTCCAAAAAATTTGCTAAAAATTTATTTAATTTTGCTTGCTTTTATGTTATAGGTTATTATAGAATAATTGATTTTTTATATATTTATTTATACCAATTTAAAGAAAATTGATACATACTTTCAACAAAAGAAAGATCAGAAATTCAAAAATATAAACTTGATACTTTACTCGCTAAAGGAACATATTATTTTCTTATTCTTTATATTTGTTACATAACTCTTTCTTGTTATTATAATTGCTTTTATGTTTGAATTGATCTTTGCTTAGATAATTTTAATTTTTATATTAATTGATCATCATCTAATATTTTTTACTTTACTGTTGTTATTTTATCTAAAATATCATCTTCTAAATTTTTTAACATTTTTTTATTTTATGCTGATTGTGCAATATTTTTTACTCTTTATGCTTAATGTTTAGGAAATTCTTGCTATAAAATTATATTTAACATTTGATCTTATAAACCTCTTTATGTTATCATAAAATTAATCATTCAAGCAGAAACTCATACTTATGGACTATAGTGAGGTCGTAACAATTTTGTTGTCATATAAAATTTAAATTATAAAGTAAATTGAATTGGTTAATCACCTATTTTTATATATGTTATTCCACTCTTTTTTTCAATATTTTTTTTTAATAATCCATCAAACATTGAATCTATTTTTTATCCTAAGTCTTCAAAAATTACTATCTTCCCATATGGTAATGAATTTCGTAATGTTCTCATCCATAATGAAGATTACTGATTTGGTCTAATAATTGTATGTTATTTTGCTATTTTTTTTAACCAAGTAATAGCTTGCATTTGTGGATCAATTAATAGAGGCCATCTTGATGATTTTTATAAAATAATTGCGTTATCTGTAGAAAAAGAATCATTTGGAAGGAAATTTTGTTGCCATTATCTGATTTTTAAAGGATCTCCTAAAATTTTTTGAAAACTAAACTTATTTGATTTTGCAATTTAAAATTTTTAAATTAATTAATTCCAATTTTATAATCAACTTTATCTATAATCATTCGGAAATATACCTAAATATGCAATAATTCCAGAAGAAATTAAAATATCTCCTACAATCGTAATTTGATCTTAATTTAAATCTACAACAGCTTTTACCCATCTTTTATTTTAATTTTTTAATAATTAAACAATTTATGAAGCTCTTTTTAATTTTAAATTTCATTAAGCAGCTTATTTTTAAAGTTTATCTTTTCTTTAATTTGCTTATTTAAAATCTTCCTATAATTTTTTTATTAATGTTTCTTTTTATTATAAAATTTTCTAAGTTTATTTCCACTTTTAAGTTGCTTTTTTTGCTTATTATGAGGCTTCATTAAATTTTTTCTTTTTAGGCGCAACTATTTTTGCTATTTTATGATATTAAACAATTGCTTTTACCCATTTTGATAACCCAAATGCTGCTTTGCTTGCGTTTCTAATTACTTATTAAGCATATCCTGGGCTTTATAAAATTGTTTTAACATCATTTATCATATTGTCGTCCATGTTATCTTTTTTGTCTTACATTGAAACAATTCTTTTTTTTAATTTTGCATTAAGTAACTATTTTTGTGCAGGAACCCAATAATTTAATTTTTTTTATTTATCTAAAGGTCCCGGTTTAATAGGTTTTATTCCAAAAACAATTCATAACGATCTTACAACTAATTATACAGCTACTGAAGGATTTTTGATAGTTGTTAATTCAGTTATATCACTATCTTTTAAATTTTGAACTTCTTTTGAGGCAGCCGATAAAATTGGTAATGCCTATGCTAAATCTGCCTAACATTATGCTGCAAGTTAATCAGCTTTTTTCTTAATTTATTTTCATTTTTATTATTATTTTACGACTATTTTTCTATCTTATTAAATTTAAGATTATTTTTTTTTAAGATTATTCATTAATTGCTTAGTTTATTAACTAGATTTTATCAATTTTGGTTATAACTAAGTAAGATGAGCTTTCATTTTATTTACAAATTATTATGTATTTTTTAATTATTGAATTCCAGTTTAATATCTTTTTACATTTGTTTGATTTTGCATTCGTTTAAATCCAAGTAATGATTTAAATGTTTTTATTAATTATAAAAAACTTGTTGGTGTGACATAATAAAATCTTTTTAATTCATTTTTGTATTTTTATGTTAGCATTTGAGCTCTTTATTGCATATCTACTCATATATTAACAACTCCCTATTTTTTTTATAACTAAGTTTATTAAAGTAAAAATTATGCAACTGATTGTAATGCTTATTCAGGCCAAGGTAGAAACCAATCAATTGTAGTTCAATTTACTAACGAAGGAAACATTCTTAATCTTTTTCTAAATGCTTATCCAATTGGACTCATACATAAAACAATATGAAGATTCTACTTTGATTTTTAATAAAAATAATCCACAATTTAAGTTTAGCTCATATTTTTTTTTTGCTATTATTTGTTAGCACATCTTAAATCTTAAATTAATTTTTGATAATCATCCTATTTATTATATAAATTTGGAATTTCTCCTGTATTAAGTAAATTATTCACATCCTCTAAAAATTGTTATTTTGAAATTTGTGTATCAGATAATAAAAATACTGCCTATTTTGAATCAACTCCTACTTTTTAAAATAATTTTCTCATAGATTAATTCCATTATGACATTCCATATCTAGAAGTTATTTAAATCTAAAAAATTTAATTATTAGAAATATGTGCAGATAATAATGTTCATGATTTTCTTCCAGAACCTCCAACACCTGCCAATAATCCATGTCCCATTGGGAGAGATATTATTCTTATTATTTTGACGATATGTTAAATCGCAGCCATAAAAAGCACAATATTCATTTGCTATGTATGTAACTAATTATAATCATAAAGAAATTAATTTGATTTTTATTTTAATAATTTTCTATCAGAAAGATCTCAATAAATTTCGCAAAGGGGTTTTTTTGAATGATCATCTTAAGGATAAATCATTGGTACAAATGATCCAAATAATAGAGGTTCAACCTAAACAATTTTTTCGTAATCTTTATTAAATTTTTTTTTTAATACTTTTTTTAAAATAGATAAAAATAATTCTCTATCAACATTATTGATTAATCTGTCAGAAAATACTCTTAATCATTAATGTCACCATAATTTTTAAAAATCTTATTAGTTTTTTATTGCTCTTGGGGATAATCTTGCAATTCCTTGAAATACTTTTCTTACATCTCTTAAGTTGTAAGTATAATGAGATTTTGACGGAGTTGGTTTTAATTATTTTGAAACCTATTAATATAATTAAATCGTAGATGAAATCATATAATTACCTATAGTTTATAAATTTCTAGGTAATGGAGGATTTGTATTAATAATAAAAATCCAATTCATTATATTTGAAAAAATAGTGTTTAAAGAATTAATATCATAAGGTTACACATAAATTATGTTAAAATGTCTAATTAATCTATTTGAAATATGAGTTCTTCCACCCATCGCTGCAACAAAAGTAATATCAACTAGTTTTCTAAATTATTTTTATTTAGTATCAATATCATACCAGCCTCCATAATCCATCCATTGTCTTAATAATTAAATAGGTGGCTGAGCTCCATATTGCAATTTTTGAGGCATATCCAAATCATCTACAAATATTATCCCTTTACGTGATAATGTTGGGCCAAAAACTTGTTTTCTTCTTTTTTCTAACTTGCCATCTATAATTCTTTGAGTTTGATTTGAACTTGTCTAAGCTGAAAATCCTAATGTTATGTACGTATAATTTTATTTATTAAAATTTTTTTTTAAGTTATTTAAAATTGATACTGTTTTTCCTGTACCAGTTGGACCAATATAAAGAATATGTTTTTTATTAGTTACTAAAATATCCATCAATGTACATATTCGTATCGAATCTGAGGTAGGAACAATTAATTAATTAAAACTTGCTTGTTTAGGAGGCGAATATAAAGGAATTGTTTTCAAAAAATGTATCCATGACTATTTTTTTTTATCAAACATTTGCTCAAATACTTTAGTATTTTATGATAATTTTATATTGTTTTTAAGTGGAGTATATTATTATAAATCATCTAATTTATGCTTTTGTTTTACATCAACCATAGCTAATAAATCAATTATTAAATCATTTAATCTTATTCGACTATTTTATTAAACTGCTCCTCCTACACTCCAAATTATAGCAAAAATAATATAATTAAGTAAACAAGCATCAAATTAAGGGTACATTTTAAATTATGGTTATCTAATTTATCATATTTGTGAATCAAAAATATTGATAAATGAATTTATTATGTATAATTATTATGAGGAAATTGGTCATTTTAAATATTTTTTTAAAAATACTAAAGTTGGCTTTATTCACCACATAAATCAATCTTCAATATATTTTATTTTTTTTTAGCCTAGTACTTTAGGTAAATTTTCTATATATGATTTGATAATAACTTACCATCCCAATTGTGAAGGTTATAAAAATATCATACCACATCTACTAACAGTAGCAGGACTTGCAAACATTAAATCTTATACTTCAAACATCATAGTCATTGTTGGCTTTAACTTTATAATTTTCCCATTACTTAAACATAATTTTTTATTATCATCAAGAACGGTATTCATATTTTATATCCAAACTGGATCTACAGGTCCATCAAAAATTACCCATTTTTTATCAATTGATTAATCTTAAGCTCATTATCCTATTGCCTTCGCCAAAATACCATCTTACCATTAATGAGAATCAGGATCAAATTTGCCATATAGTTGTTCCTAAGTTATTGATTTTGGATTTAAATAATATAATTGGACGTTTACAAATTAAGGAGGTTATTTGATTAATCCCAATCCTAATCCAAGCGATTTAGTTACTCATGATTTACCTGAAAATGCCGCTCCAACTAACATAAGCCCATGTCTTACTTGTATTGTTTAATATAATTGAATTCATTTATTTAAAAATTAAAATTTAGGTTGTAGTTTAAATTATATTCAAGCTGCCTTTAAAGATTGTAATATTTTATTATAATCAGGTTGAGGTAATACAACTCCGGGAAATAAATCTGAAGTAATTCCTTTAAATAATGGAATATCATTAATGGTAAACTTTGGTAAATTTACATCATTTAATGCTCTTAAAGTTATGATATCTTAGCTTTGATCCTAAATCTTTCTCCTTAATGCTCCTGCAGCAGTTAAAATTGCTTTTAATGCTCTCATTCCAAAATCGTAATGCCCCTATGAGCTTAATTGTTAACTTGATAATTTTAAAGAGGCAACTACTTTTCTTGCTAAATTTCTTGCATCTTGAAACCCAAATGAATAGAGCATAATTTCAGCAATCATTGAATAATCTGGTACCATCATTGCTCAAGATCTAAATAAAGCTTTTAAATTATCAGGTAATTATGTTCTTCCTGCATATCCTGGATTCATTGTAATATTAATCGCTCATTGAGGATTTAATAAAATGTGATCTTAATAAAAGAAAAATTTATCTTATCTTTTTTTGATTGCCTGCTGAATAATTAATATTTGTGATGCAATTACTGATAGAACTTCTAAATCTATTCTATTAAATTAATCAAATCAACACCAAGCACCTCCAGATGCTAATCCTTTGAAAAATTTTGCCATTGCTAAATAGTCTAATCCATCTGATCAATTAAAAACTACGCATTGAACTGCTAATGCTTTAGCAAGATCTTTTACAGTTTATGTTTTCCCAGTTCCTGCGGGTCCTTATGGGGCTCCTCCATAATTTAAATGTTTTGCGCCCATTAATGTTCTATAACACCTGTCGGTTAATGGCGTAATTACAAGTCTTGTTGAATTACCAATATATTAATATCCATATTTTAAGGATGCATTTACCATTTTTACTCTAAGAGTTGAATCTTTTTAAAAATAATATCTTAATTGTGCCATCCATTCAAAATCTATAATATTTTTTACATTTTTTTGAATTAAATTATTAATCACATCTCTTGCATGAACATCAATTACTACAAGAGCTCCTAAAGTTAATCTTTATTGTTAATTTAGATCTCCTCTTACAAGATTAACTATTTATTTAAGGTTGTCGTTTTGTTTATTCAAATAATCCTAAATTCCATTATTTTTTGATTATTTTATAGCTTCTTATGATTGTGAAGTCCACATAATTTGATTAACTGTTAAAATTATTTGTCCAGGCCAAGATCTTACCCATTTAGTTCTTTAAACTTATTTATAATTTTTGAGCGATTGTTTTCAAATATTTTTAAGTGAATCAATCATAACTTTTTATACATCTAATAACCATCTTTAAGCATTTCCTTTTCTATCTCCTTAATTAACATCAATTGAGTATAAAAAGTCAACTTTTTAATTTTATAAAGATACCATTGCGGAAACTTATTGTTTTTATGTAAATACTATTTTATTTATTCCTTAAAATCATTTATTTAAATGTGGTTGAACTGCAAGAGGATCTTTAGTTTGTGCAAGAATCATTAATAAATCATCATCAGATAAAAAGAAAAATCTGGGGAAAGATAATCTTTTTGCATTTAAATATTGATTTAGATGTTTAAGAATATCTTATAATTTGAAATTTGCTTTTTCGAAAGATTATTTTAATGTATCTTTTTGAATTAATGCCCATGCTTAAGGTTATTTAGAGCAATTTTACATACTTTATCGCCATATTTCATCAACATCTTTAAATAATTTTCCTTATCGTGGCATGTCTTTGATAATATCAGAAGATGAAAATATAGGTTATAAATACATCCAATTTCTCTAACATTTTTTAAATTGATCGAGAATATCAGAAAGCAAAAATAATTTATGCTCAAAATCTGCACATTTGTTTTTTAATTTTCCTTTCATAAATTGAGATCCAAGCATTGCCTACGTATTAACTATTTGTTAATCAACAATTTGTTGAATTTAATCATATCCTTTAATTACATGAGTTCCAGTATTTTTATAATTAATAAGATTAAGTTTAACATTTATCCATGCATCATTCATTTATTCAAGTTTGAGCTAAAGCAAATATTTTTTTTAAGCTCTTTGGTTTATTTATTATACTTGTTACATGAATTTTAAAATTTAATGTTATTTTAATGTTTTTAAAGTAACAATTGTATTAATATCTGATAATTTTTAATATTTTATAGCTTATCCTAAGTCTTTCCAATCTTATTAAACCATAGCTTGTGAAGTAAAAGCTCTAAATATTGGAAGATTAATTTGAAAAGCCTAAACATTAGATCTCTAAGTTTTAGCAATTTATGCTGCTTAAGGATATTTTTATTGCATATTTTTATTAAGTTTATATGATAAAGCCATCCATTATTATACTTTGGAAGAAATATTTTGATAAATTTGATTTCTAATATTAGCATTCGTCCAATCATTAATAAGACTTTAAATTTATGATGTCATTGTCCAAAGATCATAAAAAGGTTAAAATTATTATTTAAGTTATTTAAATTTTTGATATTAAGATTTTTTAGTTTGTAAATTTTATTATCTTTAATTAATTTTTTTAATTTTTTACGTTGCTCCTACTATATTATTATTTAATTAAAGCACAAAAGTAGCATGTTATTTGGCGGCTTGTGAATCATTAAATGTTTTAATTTTATTAAAATGATCTTAAATTGTTTATAATTAATGAATAAAATTTTACTTATCTCTTTGTAAATGACTTCTAAAAATATCTTATCTATTATCAAAATTTTTTTTGCCTTATTGTATTGTTCTTTTTACTTCTCTTGGCCAAGTTAATGTAATCCAATAATTTTTTAATTAATTTTAATCATATTTTATAAGATAAGATTATTATATAATTTTTATATGTTTTCCAATATGTTAATGCTTTTGCTTAAGTTATTAAATCATAGAATCTGCTTTGCTAATATATTATCTTAATTAAACAAGTTATTTTTAATCTTTTGGAATTTTTTTAATAATTTTATCCATTGTAGCAAAATTATTTAAAATTTATTTAATAGATTATATTCAGTAATCCTACATTTTTAAAAGTATTTATTTTATTAATTATTAAACTCTATTAGACAATAATTTTTTAAGATTAATTGTATTAATTAAAAATAAAGGTGTTTTAACTTAATCATTTGAAGAATTAAGAAGTTAAAATTTTGCTTATTTTAAAACACTAAGTTGTTGTTTTAATTATTGGAGAGTTGGTTTGGTTTATTTTTTAAACATTTATTTATACTATGATTTGGCTTGATGAAGAATGAATTAAAATTTTTTGTATTTATTTAATAATTAAATTGGCTATTTGAATTAAGAATTTAGCATTTATATAATTTTTTGTTTGCATTATTTTATTAAAGGAAATTACTAATCAATAGGGAATTATGGAACTTTATTTGTTTTTAGATAAATAACTAATTAGCTTCATTCAAGAACATAAATTTTATTAATATAAGCAATAATTTTATTAATAAATTAAAGAATTTGTTATTGTCAATTTTATAATGAAGGAGAAAATCCAATATATTTTGTAGGTTAATTTGTTTATTTTTTATTTTTTGATTTATGTTTTTTTGATTTTTCTTTGTTTTTTGATTATTAATTTTATTTTTATTATATTGCTTAATTTTTTATTGATTTAACAGATAATGATATTGATAATAAGGGTATTAAAGGTAATTTCCAAAGTCCTTTTTAATGAGGATGAGTAAATGATTTAATAAAAGAAACAAATTATATTATAGTTGAGGAAAAAAATTATCTAAGATGATTATTGTAAATTACATCATATCTTTTAATAATTTTATTTAATTAAGTTCCATAATAAGTAGATTATTATCCTTGAAAAAGAGAATATTTGTTTCCTCAAATATGCTAAATTTATCTTAAGAGAAAATCTCTCCAATTATTCTAAATATTTTTAAACATTTGTGCCATAAAGTTATCTTAAATTTTAACAAATTATTATAATGCGAAAGGAATTTGAATTTAATTTTTTTTAATTTTTAAAAATCATAATTTCTAAAATTAAACATTTTTTTACATAAAAAATTTATTCATAGTCATTACTTATTTTGATTATATCCATGATCAATCTGTTCTAAAATATTTAAAATTTTGATAATATTTATATTTCTGTAAAATTACAACAGCTTTATAAGGTCATGCTTTTTGCAAAAATTTAATAAAAAATTTAGCATTAATAAAAGGTTTATGTACTTTAGTTTTTTTCATTTAATGAATAACATTATATTTTTTTACCTATCTTTGGAATTATTATTAAACAATTCTTCTTAATAAAGCTCATCCATCTATGTATTTATCAGGATCAACATTTTTTTTTATAGGTAAGCATTTTTTAATAATTTTTTCCCACCAAGATATAGCATATTTAAGAGAAGGTTCAATTTTGCAAATATCAATATAATTTGTAAATGCTAATTAAGCTTTTACTATTTTTCTTAATTTTTTTCAAGTTAATACTCTATTAATAAAAGATTATTTATTTTATTTATAAAAGAATATGGATAATCTAGTAACCCATTTAATCTATTGAGATTTTAAAACTTTAACCTTATATTTATTTTTTATGTAGTCACAATCAAGTACTTCAACTGGTTACCATTTATACTTTTTATTAGATTGAAACACTGGGGATAATCCATGTTAATTTGAAGTCATTTATCTTCATATCTAAACCCATTATTATGGAGATTTATCATTTTAAAATCAATCAAATCTAGGCAAAAATCTAGTATTTGGTAAATTAGGAATTGTAAATATTTAATATTATTTTTATAGAATTTATTTTGCTGGAATTTTGTTAACAATATCTCTCATTAATACTTTATTTTATTAGAATTGGAGAGGCTTATAGTTTGAAAGCTTGGTAGGAATTAAATTTGATGCTATATTTTTTTCTTAATAATAATGTTTTTCTGCTTTTTATATATTTTGGAGCCAAGGATTTGTTGTAAATTTTTTTTAATTATCAATTGGTTGATATTTTTTAATTTATTTTTTAAATTTTTTTGAAGTTCCAGTGGTTTTATTTCTAGGTAATTATTTGTTAGCTTAAAATTATAATAATAATTGTTATTATTATTTATTTATATTTTACCGCTTAGATTAATTTAAGACTTTTTAATTTTGTTTTTTAGCTTTCTAATTTTTATTCTGAGTATAGCCAATATTTTTCATTTCTTATTAAAATTTATTTTTCATTCCTTTAAAATCAGGGATTTTAAGTTTATAAGGTGCTTCTATTTATTTAACAAAATGATTTATTTGGATTCTTCATAATTATAATGAAATATTTTTTTTCAATATTTAATTAATTTAAATGAAATTAATTATTTATTTTATTTTATTTAATTTCAGATTATATAATAGGGGTTTTGGGGTTTTGGGGTTTTGGGG
>Ga0208968_1001446_pt1 | contig 12811 bp, 12 predicted proteins | sample RifOxyA3_FD_184031 | JGI IMG/M metagenome (GOLD analysis project Ga0208968, IMG submission 184031) | Groundwater microbial communities from Rifle, Colorado - Rifle Oxygen_injection A3 (SPAdes) | ecosystem: Environmental > Aquatic > Deep subsurface > Groundwater | place: Rifle, Colorado, United...
TGATGTTATTATATGAGTATCGTTCATTTATGCCTCCCTATTAGTTTGCCCTAATAGGGTTTTGGCTTATTTTGAGATGCATTTCAAATCGTAAAAATTTATTTAGCAACTCAAGTTAATCAGAAAAATCTGAAATAACTCTTCAAAAAGTCTTTACTTAATTTTTAATTTATAAAATCATGTTATATTAAATCTGATATTCAATTAAGGAGCTGGGAAAAAATAATGAATGAGGCAAATAAAAGACAGCCATTTTTCTATGATGTAACCCTTAGAGACGGCAATCAAGCCTTAAAAAAACCTTGGAATACAAAACAAAAAGAAATTATCTTTAATCAACTAATAAAATTAGGTATACAGGGTATAGAAGTCGGTTTTTCCGGCTCCAGCGATATGGATTTTGAAGCTTGTCAATATTTAGCATCAATTGCACCCGATAATGTAGTAATTTCAGGACTGGCAAGAGCTGTTGAAAAAGATATTATTAAGGTTGCTGACGCATTAAAAGATGCACATAAACCAAGAATTCATACATTTATTGCAATGAGCCCTTTTAATATGAAATATGTACTTAAAAAAGAACCTGATGACATAAGAAAAATTGCTGTTGAAGCTGTTAAATATGCAAAATCATTAGTGGGAGAAAAAGGTGAAGTGCAATTCTCTGTGGAACATTTTGGAGATTGTGCTGAAAATCTAAGCTTCGTTATTGATTCTTTGCAAGAAGTTGTACAGGCTGGAGCAAGGGTAATAAATCTTCCAAACACAGTTGAGCGCACCCGCCCGATGGAATTTGTAAAATTAGTAAATGAAGTAGTAAATGCACTGCCATCTGACACAATAATAGCTGTACATTGTCACAACGATTTAGGTATGGCGTCTGCAACAACTGTGGAAAGTTTCTTTGCAGGAGCTACACAGCTTGAATGCAGTTTAAACGGCCTTGGAGAAAGAGCAGGAAACACCAATTTATATGAAGTCACCACAAGTCTATTTAACTGTAACATTGATGTTCCTCTTGATATGACAAAAATCTACGAAACAGCAGTTATTGTTGCTGAAATGTCAAATATTCCAATATATGAAAAAAGCCCACTAATTGGACCTGATGCACTTGCTCATAGAAGTGGTATACACCAAGATGGTGCGTTTAAAACAAAAGGAATGCAAAAAGGAGCTTACAGACCTATACATCCTTCATTAATTGGCAGAGATGATGACGAACACCTTGGATTTACAAGCCAGTCAGGTAAAACTGCCATATATGAAATAATTACAAGAGCTGGCTACCCGATTACAATAGAAGAAGCAATAAGAATTGTGCCTTTTGTCAAGGAAAAAGCTGAAAAAATCGGAGAGCTCCCTGTCCAAACAATAATGGATATTTATCTTAAAGAAATATTTGAAATTGAAGGCCCATTCAAACTTGTTGAATTCAAAAAGATTGATAATGGTGAAAAAGAAAAATATAAATTATCCTTCACGTATAACGGCAAAGAATATGATACCATAGGGCACGGTGATGGCCCTCTTGAGTCATGTTTAGATGCACTTGCAGGCGCTGGATTTAAAGAAAAACTTCTACATTATGAGCAATCTGCTTTAGGCGAAGAAGTAAAAGGTGTTGCAGCTGATGCTATGACTGTAATTCAGCTCTCTGCAGAAAGTGGTGAAACAATAATATGTAGAGGCAAAGATACCAGCACCGTAAAAGCTAATGTTAAAGCAATATTTAACGGATTAAACCTTATTCATAACCTGAAAAATGCAGAAATAGCAACTACAAAAAGCTAAAGAATCCTGGCTTAAATTTTACATTTTTTGGTTTTTAAAGACCTTTTATTGTTATTATTTAGTAATAGTGGTAAAATTAAATTCTCACTAGTATAAACATTAATAAACTAAGGGGATATGGTAATAGTAGATTGGAGTCCCTAAGATGATTCAAGATCAAAATTGTGCAAAAGACAGACTTATTCTAGCTCTTGATGTAGATACATTAGATGAAGCAAAAGCACTAGTTTATGAACTTAAAGATTATGTAGGCATTTTTAAGGTTGGTCTGCAATTATTTACAAGCGTTGGACCAGAAATTATAAATATTATCCACGGAGAAGGTGGGAGAATTTTCTTTGACGGCAAATTTCATGATATTCCTAATACTGTAGCTAAAGCTAATGCAAACCTTGTAAAACACGGGGTTACCTTCTTTAACATGCACATTTCTGGTGGATCCAAAATGATTGCAACCTCAATTAAATTAGCAAAAGAAACAGCTAAACTGCATAAACTTCCAAAACCCATTATTCTTGGAGTAACTCTTCTTACAAGCTTTGGTCAAAGGACTTTAACTGAAGAATTAGGCGTAGAGAAGCATATTGATGATTATGTTTGCAGATTAGCAAAATTAGCTAAAGAATCGGGTCTTGATGGTGTAATTGCAAGCGCAACAGAAGCACCAAAAATCAAGAAAGAATGTGGAGATGAATTCATAATATTATGCCCTGCAATAAGACCCACATGGTCTGTTGTTAATGATCAAGTCAGATTTGTAACACCTACAGACGCTATCAGAGCTGGTGTAAATTATCTTGTTGTAGGAAGACCAATAACTTCAGCAAAAGATAAAGTTTCCGCCGCTAAATTAATACTGGATGAAATTAATGAAGCACTTAACAGTAGGTTTGAAGAAGAACTGGTCTAATTTTTAAACTTTTAAATATTTAAAAATCCCTGATAAGTTTATCAGGGATTTTTAGAATTATAAATTCCAGAATTAACCTTTAATAAGGTGTGCTTTTTCTTCTTCTGTAACACCTTTTATTGTAAGATTAACTCTTCCTTTTTCATCAACGCTCATAACCTTGACAACTACTTCATCACCAACGTTAATAGCATCTTCAACTCTTGCTATTCTTTCTTTTGAAATTTGTGAAATATGAACCATACCGTCCTTGCCTGGCGCAAGTTCAACAAAAGCTCCTATTGGTATAGTTCTTACAACCTTACCTCTTACAATAAGGCCTTCAGTGATTTTTCTTGTAAGGTTTCCAATAATAGAAATGGCTTTTTCAGTTGCCGGACCATTTGCACTGGTAATAAGTACAGTACCATCATCTTCAATATCGATGGTTACACCGGTTTCTTCAATGATGCCTCTGATTGTTTTACCACCAGGCCCAATTACTGCTCCAATGCTTTCAACATCTATCTTCATAGTGTGAATTCTTGGAGCAAATGGTGACATTTCTTTTCTTGGCTCAGGGATAACTTCTATCATTTTATCTATAATGAAGTTTCTTCCAACTTTTGCATCATTAATAGCTCTCTTAAGGATTTCAAAATCTATGCCTTTAATTTTCATATCCATTTGAAGAGCTGATATACCTTCTTTATTACCTGTCACTTTGAAGTCCATATCACCAAGGAAATCTTCAAGCCCTTGAATATCAGTAAGAATTGCTGTTTTATCACCCTCTTTAACGAGTCCCATTGCAACACCACCAACAACTGTAGTAATAGGAACACCTGCATCCATAAGAGCAAGACAGCTTCCGCAGGTACTTGCCATACTGCTTGATCCGTTGGATTCAAGTATGTCTGAATTAACTCTAAGTGTATATGGGAATATATCTTTAGACGGTAATGCCGGTAAAATAGCTCTTTCTGCTAATGCACCGTGACCTATTTCACGTCGGCCAGCGCCTCTCATTGGTCTAACTTCACCAGTTGCATATCCCGGGAAACTATAATGGTGCATATATCTTTTTGTTGTTTCAGGTGAAAGCCCATCTAATTCCTGAGCTTCTCCAGGCGAACCTAAAGTAGCAACTGATAGAGCCTGGGTTGCACCACGAGTAAACACGGCTGAACCATGAGTTCTTGGAAGGACTCCTACTTCAACAGTAATAGGTCTGATTTCATCGTATTTTCTTCCATCAGCCCTGACACCCTCGTTAATTACCATGTTTCTCATTATTTTCTTTTCAACACTTTTAAACTCTTCATTAACAAACTTAATTTCTGAAGAAGCTAAAAGCTGCTTAATTGAGTTTTCTTCAGGAAGTTCTTGAATTCTTGCATTTACAAGTTCTTTTGCTTGTTTAAGTTTTTCTTTTCTGGCATCCCTGTCAAAGTTATGATATGCCTCATTAATAAGCTGAGCAGCAACTTCTTCAACGAGATTATGAAGCTCAGTTGTGTCATGAGGATTAACAAATTCCTTTTTTGTAACTCCACATTGAGCTGCAAATGCTCTTTGAGCTTCAACCTGTTTTTTAATTTCAGGAAGTGCAAACTCAACTGCTGCAAAAATTTCTTCTTCAGGTACGAAATCACAGCCTGCTTCAACCATTAAAACAGAATCTTCTGTTCCTGCAATAACTATATCGAGAGCACTATAATCTGCTTCTTCGTAAGTTGGATTTGCAATGAATTTGTCATTAACTTTAGCCACTCTTACAGCACCAATAGGCCCTTGGAATGGAGCTCCTGATAATTCTAATGCTGTTGATGCACCTAATATAGCTAATGTATCAGGCTGTATATTTCTATCTGAACTTAAAGTAGCAGCAACAATCTGAACATCATTTCTAAATCCTTTTGGGAATAAAGGTCTTATGGGTCTATCAATAAGTCTGCTTGTAAGAATTGCCTTATCAGAAGGACGACCTTCTTTTCTTAAAAAGCCGCCAGGGATTTTTCCTACAGAATACATTTTTTCTTCATAATCAACGAGGAGTGGGAAGAAATCTATTCCTGGTCTTGGCTCCTCATTAACAGTAACCGAAACAAGTAGAACAGTTCCTTCACAACTAATGGTGACAGAACCTGCTGCCTGTTTTGCAAGTCTACCGGTCTCAAACTCAACCGTTCTTTCTCCAATTTTTAATGTGTACTTTTGAATTGAATCCATCTTTTACTTCTTTTCCTTCTTCTCTTTATATTTCCAATAAATAGTATATATTAAAAACACAGATATAATAAGTATGTTATTTTGTGTTATATATCTATTTCTGCAAAAGTCAGATATAAGTTGTTTTATAGCAATTTTTCACTATTCAGTATAAAATACTTATTACAAATTACTATCTGAATAAGGACTAAACATATGGAGAATTTAATTCTCACCGAAAAGAGAAATCCAAACACCATAAATATTGATCTCCTATCATCCAGGGATATAGTAGAGCTTATAAATAAAGAAGATTATAAAGTAGCGGAAGCTGTAAATAAAGAACTGGATAAAGTGGCAAAAGCTGTAGATATAATAACTCATAGTTTTTTGAACAATGGAAACCTTTTATATTTTGGAGCAGGAACCAGCGGAAGGCTTGGAATTCTTGATGCCTCAGAATGTCCACCGACATTTAACGCCAATCCTGATATGGTAAGAGGGTATATTGCAGGTGGGGATGTAGCTATAAAAAAAGCTGTAGAGGGCGCAGAAGATAGTTTTGAAGCAGGAATTACTGATCTTGTTAATTCAGGAGCAAAAGCCGGAGATGTAGTAATTGGAATTTCTGCCAGCGGTAATGCTCCTTATATACAAGGGGTTTTAAAAAAAGCTAAGGAATTAAATATTTCCACAATAGGACTTGCCTGCAACAAACAAGCAAAAATAAAAGAGTATTCTGATATCTTAATAGCTCCTGAAGTTGGAGAAGAGGTAATTACCGGCTCTACCAGAATGAAAGCAGGAACAGCTCAAAAAATGGTATTAAATATGCTGACAACTGCTTCAATGATAAGAACCGGCAAGACTTATGAAAATTATATGATTGATGTTCAACCTACTAATAATAAATTAAGAGATAGAGCAGCTAGAATAGTTTCAGAGATAGCAGAAGTGAATTATAAAACTGCTCAAGAAACTTTAATCTCAAATAATTATAATGTAAAAATCTCAATAATAATGCTAAAAGCTTCTCTATCTACCAAAGAAGCTGAAGAACTGTTACAGCAACACAATGGCAGATTAAGAGAAGCTCTATTTACTATAAAATAGCTATTTTTTTAGATTTTTTACTAGTTCTTTTACTTGTAAATCAGGCTTTTCTGTATGATTAAAATTTTCAATTGCTGATTCTATGTATTTCTCAGCTATTTCAAAAGAATTTTTAATATCTAAAGATTTTTGTTTTAAAAATTGTTCTTTTTCTTGATTTTTCATTACTACAATCTCCTTAATTTGTAAAAGGGTAAGATTTAAGACTAATAATAACCCGAATTGTTAAATCAGTAAAATGTTTATTAACTGAGTTAAAAATTCTTAAATATTTTACTGGCTATTTTTACCATTTTCCCATCTTAAAGCAGCCCCAGCAACTCTTTTGCCAAGATGTCGTGCGGTTTCACAGTCGCATTCAGGCGGAGCGGTCTCAGCTGACTCACTAAAAGGAGACATGGACATTGATCCAATAAATGAGCCTAATCTATTGAGTTCTTTTTTCTCAGGATCTTTTTGCAAATCTCCTGGAATCAAGCCCAAACTAACCCATACCATGCCATGCTGGGCAGCAAAAATAAATATTTGCATCATAGTATTAAGTTTATCCCCACTTGGCCAGCCTGAATTTACAAATCCAGCTGCAATCTTATCTTTCCAGCCCTGTTTCATCCAGACTTTAGAGGTAGAATCCATAAATATTTTGAATGGAGCTGATATTGTCCCCATATATGTAGGACTTCCAAATATTATCGCAGCTGAGTCAGCTATAAAATCCCAATTATCTTGAACCTCTTCTACAGATATTAACTTACCTTCAATTGATTCTACAGATTGTACTCCCTGCAAAACAAATTCAGCTTGTCTTTTTGTATGTCCACGTCCACTATGATATATTATTGAAACTTTTACCATATTAATATCCTCAGCCATTCTCATTGAATTCTTAGTTTTAGCATAGCATTAAATAAGGCTATACATAGTCTTATTATTGCTGTTATTTCAATTTAAATGGTTTTTCTACAGCTAATCTTAATAAACATAAAAAAAATATTAATTAATTATGAAAATTCAAAAATTACTATTATTATAAAATTATGCTTCAGATTATAAAAGGAACTTAAAAATGAAAAGTAAACTGGAAAAAATATTTGAAATCGCAAATCAAACATACAATGTGGATAAACTGGAAGTATGGACTGACTCTTATGTAGCAAGAGGCAATTTGCTTAATGAACCTGGAAAAACAGTAGAAGGCATTGTAACTTTGATTGACGTTGATGTTTATCCTATTTTTAGTGAATGTGAATGTTCAGGAGGCAGCGTTAGTCGCACCTGGCTGAACATTTTTGAAGATCAAATAATCTCATTTACATTCACTAAAAAAGGTGAATAGTTAAAGCCAAATTGTAGGTTGGGTCAAATTAATTTGACCCAACAATTTATAATATAATTAATAAATGGAATACCGAAGAGCGTTTATAGAAAATAGTTATATCTTCATTACCGTCGTTACAAGTAAACGACGGAAGATTTTGGTTAAAAACATAAAATTATTAAGAAAAGCATTTGAAAATGCTAAAAGATTTCATTTTTTTGAAATATATGCGGCAGTAATTTTGAATGATCATTTTCATATAATCATTAAGCCTGAAAAAACTAATAATTATCCAATGATAATCAGGTTAATTAAAAATTATTTTTCCAGAAATATTGATATTTCATCAATTGATGACTATGAAATTTCTCCAAGTCGCAAAAGTAAAAAAGAGAAAGATATCTGGCAAAGACGCTACTGGGAACATACTATTCAAGATGAAAAAGATTTATATAATCATCTTGATTATATTCATTACAACCCTGTCAAACATTGTTACGTCGATAATGTGAAAAATTGGGAATATTCATCTTTTCACAAATTTGTAAAAGATAATCTATATGATATTAATTGGGGCTGCTTTGAAGATGTGAAAAAGATTCAAAGTATGAATTATGAATGATTTTGTTGGGTAAAATTAATTTTTACCCAACCTACACTTTGCTACTAAACTCATCATACAAGGGTGCGCACTGCGCACCGATAAAAAGAAAGCAATAATAAGAATAAAGGAAAATTATGAAACTAGATATTAAAAAAGCATTTTATTCAATATTTAGCCATAGTAAGTGGCTACAAAATCTTATTATCGGTTGTTTGTTGTTTGGCATTTGCCAGATTCTTGTTGAGGCACCAGTAGTTATGCCTTATAAAATTTTTACTTCTGCAATTGGGTCCTTAATTGTTTTTGTTTTATTCGGCTATTTGGTACAAACTGCCCATAATGAAATAAATAATACGAATAATTTATCTCTAAATTGGTCAAGTTGTCTAAAATATTTAAAGTTTGGGCTTTATGTTAATTTACCGGCATATCTATATACCTTTTTATTATATTTACTACTATTTCCGTTAAATGTGTATTTTATTCGTTTATTAGTTAGGCACTCATTTTCATATGAGAAAGCTATAGTTATTCCATTGTCCATTCTTATGGTAATTTCGTATTCAATATTTTTCCCTTATGTTTCTGCAATATTAGCTCAAGACTTTAGATTAAAAGATTGTTTTAAAATTTCTAATTTGCTTTTATCAATAAAAAAAGCTCTTCCTGAACTTATAAAGAGTATTGGGATTTCTTTCTTTTTATTTGTACCATACGTAATTTTAGGTATAATCAATATGTTTTATTTAAATGAAAAACTCAAAATAACATTTATAGTATTTCCTATCTATATAATTATTTATAATCTTTATGCACAAACATACAAAATAGCTTTAAATAGGGCGAGGAGTTGAACATGGGTATATCTATAGGTGACATAATTAAAGCCGGATATGAAGGTTATAAAGCGGGAAAAACTACAAAATCAACACAAAAATACTTAAAAGAAAGAATTCCCGAGCTTCAGAAGCTCGGCTATGATAATACAACCATTCAAAAAATGGTATATTTTGAACTTGGATATAATGAAATTGCAGGAACTATGTATAAAGCAGTCCGTAGGTTGGGTCAAATTATTTGACCCAACGATTTAAATCAGCATAATAAAAGCCCATACCTGTCACGGTATGGGCTTTTATGGTGAAGACTGGTGTACGAGTTTCGAACTTTTCTTCTACAAAATGTTGCATAATTGATAAAGAAAATTATTTATCCTTATTCATATTCTAGGAAAACTATCTTGAAGAAAAATCTCCCTTAACTGGATCAAGGCATTCAATTAATGACTTTTCTTTTGGGATAACGAACCAAAATCTTGATCCCTTACCTTCTTCAGACTCAAAATGAATAGTGCCACCGTGTAACTCGATTAATCTCTTTGTTAGTGCTAAACCAAGACCAGTTCCTTCTTGATTTCTTGAATAGGAAGAATCTATTTGCTTAAATTTGGAGAAAACTTTACTGTAATTTTCTTTTGCTATACCAATTCCAGTATCTTCAACCGTTATTACAAGCTCATTATTATTTATATCAGAATATATAAATATTTTGCCATTTTCAGGAGTATATTTAACAGCATTACTTACGAGATTATAAATTATCTGTCTAAATTTTCCCATATCAGCATTTATATTGGTATCAGATAATCGAATTTCAAGATTTATATTTTTCAAAGTAACCATAGACTCAAAGGTTAATATAATCTCATAAATGACTTGTTTTGAACTAAAATTCCCGTAACTTAATTCCATCTTGCCAGCTTCAATTTTAGAAATATCAAGTATATCATTTACGAGATTTAAAAGATGCTTGCCACTTGTCGACACATTATTAAGATACTTAACTACTTTATCTGATAACTTTCCGTAAACCCCTGTAAGAATCATATCGGTGAAGCCTATTATTGCATTAAGAGGAGTTCTGAACTCATGAGACATATTTGCAATAAATTCACTTTTTATTTTATTTGCGGCCTCAGCTGCTTCTTTTGCATTTTTTAATTCTTTTTGAAGTTTTACAAAATCTGTTATGTCAGAAAAAATAGTTGCAAATTTGTCTTTTTCACCGAGATAAACAGCTGATATATGAAAATATTTATTCATCGGTTCAAAGTATGTCTCAAATGTTATAGGATTTCCTGTTGAAGCAACTTTTGAATATATTTCAATATAGGGTGGTTTATCAGTTTTATATATGTCAGAGGCTCTTTTACCGATTACATCTTCTTTCTTTAATCCAAGTATAGATTCGTATGCAGGATTTACATCTAAAATTTCATATTCGACAGCTTTTCCATCTTCATCATAAAGAATCTCGTGAATGCAAACTCCTTCACTCATAGCTGAGTATAATAAACTATATATTTTTTCGCTTTCTACCAACCTTTTCTTATTATCATAACTGTTTTCAATGTTTTTTAACCAGTTATTTACTTTTAATTTTTCTGACTCTCCACTAAGAAAATGATCAGTAGTCAGGTAATAATCATCATTATTAAGTTCTCTAGTTCCAATAAAAACTTTTGGATGATTTGACAGAGAATCGGATAACGCTTGAAGATCCAAACTCTTAATATCATATCTGCATAACACTATACATTTACTATCATTCAGAGCTTTATTAATTGTAGACTCATATTTCATAAAAAATTCTGAACCCAGTGGGGCATCAGCTATCCAAGATGCCTCCCCTGTAACTCTTAACGCCGGATATCCCTCACTCATAGCTATATCCATTTCGTTCTGCCAGAATTTTATCATTCTATCAATGTCAAAATAACCATCTTTTATGTATGTGGCATTATGACTTAATATTTTTAACTGACCCTTATTTATTAAATAATTTACATCCAAACCTTCTTTATTTAAGGCATTTAATAACGCTTCTTCAGAAAGCGAATATTCAATGCTGATTATTTTCTCATTTCGCTCTATACCACTTTTTATATAAGATACCAATATATCTTTATGGTCATCCTCATTATCATAAATATGTACTATATGATCTTTGATTTTAACTCTTTCAATTTCTTCCTGGATTTTCTTTTTTCTATCTTCTGCAATCATTAAAAACAACTTTCTTAAAAACAGATTTTTATTCTTATACTCTTTATCATGAAACCAAATAAAATAAAATTATTGCCACACTTTTTATTTTTCATAATATCTTATGGAAAGATATTATTCTTGCAAAAGCTTATACTGGACATATTTCGACAAAATAAAAACCCCGGGCTGTTAACCGTGGGCTTTTATGGTGGAGACGGAGAGATTCGAACTCTATTTTTTATTTTTCACTTGTTTTCATCAAATTAAATTAAAGTTAATTATTTTATTGATATATAAGACTTTTAACCTGCTTTATTCTCTTTTGAATTTCACTTATTTTCATTAAAAATCATAAAATTTAATTTTAGTTTAGGCACAATTTAGGCACAGTATTTTATTTGTTTTTGAATAAAATACTATAAAGTATCTAGCATATTCTAAAGATTTTTATATAATCATCAAAAACAAATTTCCTATATTGTTTTTGATTTGTAATTTCTTTAAGAATACCAAGTCTTACGAATTCTGATATAAGCTTATTCGCAGAAGGCCAAGATATTTTTAGCTCTTTAGCCACAATGTCAACATTTATATACACATGCGAGTATAAAAGTCTTAATAGCTCATAACCTTTTTTTGCTCTTCTTCCAAGAGTATAGATTTTTTCTTCATTTTCTTTTCTGAGAAGATCTATTTTTTCAAAGGTTTGAATGGTTTTTTCAGCTGTTTGACATACTCCCTGCAAGAAAAACCTTATCCACTGTTCAAGATCATTTTTCTCTCTTACAAGGGTTAAAGAGTCATAATAAAGCTTTTTATTTTCCTCAAAAAATTCTGATAAATAGAAGGCAGGTTTTCTTAAAATACCACTATCTATTAATTGCAAAATTACTAAAAGTCTTCCTATCCTTCCATTTCCATCTAAAAAAGGGTGGATTGTTTCAAATTGATAATGAGATATAGCAATTTTTATTAATTTAGGTAAATCTAAATTATCATTATGCCAAAATTTTTCAAGATCAGCTAATAGTTCAGAGACTTCTTCAGGAACAGGAGGTACAAAAAAAGCATTTGAAGGACTTGACCCACCAATCCAATTTTGTGAGGTTCTTATTTCACCAGGTATTTTTTTTTCACCACGAACACTTCTAAGTAAAGTTTTATGAGTCTCTTTTATAAGCCTAATACAAAGAGGAAGGTCTTTTAAGGAATCAACAGCAGAATTTATTGCAATAATATAATTCCTAACCTCCTGCCAGTCATCTTTTCGTTCTGGCAATATCTCTTCTTCAGGCATAACAGCTTCATCAATAAGTGTTTTCGTACCTTCAATCCGACTTGATACTGTTGCTTCTTTTGCAACAAGCATAAAAATATAGAAATCTATATCAGGTACAGATCTAGAAAATGCATTTAATTCTCCTAACAGTCTTCCAGCATTTTCTAGAAGCACACTTATTTTTTTATCAGCTATATCAAACTCTCTATTTATATAAGATGGGGAAAAGCTCTTATATTCATGCTTTTTTATATAATTCCCAGCTTTATATCGTTTCATTTTTCTTCCTTAATATTTAATGAAATATATTACATTAAAAGTTTAAGGCTAAACTTTTAATGAGTCAATTACCATTATTAGATATTCAACAGAAATAATATAACATTTATTTCTGCGTCCATGTGGCCACACTTTAAAATCAAATCAAGCATGGTTTCTAACATTTTCAAAAAAGCCCTGTAGATTGTATGTTAAAAGTCAAGAAACAAGAGCAAAAGTTTCTTGATATTTAAGAGCCCAATTTTCGTCAAAAGGCACATTGTTATTCAAAACACCA
>Ga0208968_1001447_pt1 | contig 12800 bp, 3 predicted proteins | sample RifOxyA3_FD_184031 | JGI IMG/M metagenome (GOLD analysis project Ga0208968, IMG submission 184031) | Groundwater microbial communities from Rifle, Colorado - Rifle Oxygen_injection A3 (SPAdes) | ecosystem: Environmental > Aquatic > Deep subsurface > Groundwater | place: Rifle, Colorado, United...
CCCCAAAACCCCAAAACCCCAATAATAATTTTAATAATTAAAAATTAAATTAATAAATTAGAATTTAAAATAATTAAATTTAGTATAAAATAAATGTTTTAATATCTTAGTGATAAAAATGCGGCAACTCCTGCTTGAATCCATTCTGATTATATTTTATTTGAAGGTAATTACATTAATGCAACAAAATTTGTTGAGTGTCCTGTTGTTGATAATGTTCCTTGTCTTGATAATACTTTATAAATTGGGCATTGATATATTCCTGTTTATGGGGTTTTTCTGTCAGCTTGAGGAAGAAAATGAATTAATGGAATATCAATATATAATTATTTAGGTAATGAATCATCTAAAAGATGTTTCTCATTATTCCATCTTGCTCCTTCTAAATACATTCCATACACATATCATCCATCTTCAGGTTTTTCTTTAATATCTGTATATGATATTTAATCCATTATATTAAACTAAAATCCTAATCTATCAATTGCTAAAACATGTTTTCTTGCATAATTTTGTAATGCTCCAGTTAAAAATGCTTGAGGGAAAAAAAATCCTGAAATCCAAAATACTTTTGGAGTACCAAATTATATCCATTTATTTAAAAAATTTAATCTTTACTATAAATCCTAAATCCATGATCCTAATGGTTTTAATGATAAAAATCCTTTTTGATTCCAAATTTTTGGAACTTGATTATTATATAATGAATTTGACATGAATTATAATTCTTAACTCATTACTTCAAATCCATTTAATGCTTTTTGAATCTAAATTAATGAAATCTACATTACATTTATTAATCTATTATATCTTATAATTTATTGAATTAAAACAGTATTCATTGATTAATTATATTGAGTTGGATATTTTCTTAATAATTATTATTAATCATATAATTTTGGTGTTTTCGTATCTAAATTTGCAGCCATTTATAATAATATTTTTTATCGGCTTTTTCCTTTTACTCCTGCAGTTCTAGGCTAAATTCCTAAAATAGTTTATAATAAATCTCTTGTATCATTCTATGCTGTTATTATTGCTGAATTCTCATGCATTCCAAATACTTCTGGCTTTGTTTATAAAGGAAATGTTTTTATATATTTTAAATAATCATCCAATTATCCTGCTTCAGGAGGATAATAAATTCCTGATTTATCATATTTATAGTTTTCATCAAATATTTGTGGATTTATATATTTAAAAGTAATTGCTTTAATTAATCTTTCATCTTTATTATCTGTTACTCTTCCTCCATAATTTATTTCTCCAATTAAATATTGTAAAACTTTATAAGGAATTTATTCATATTAATCTAAAAATATTTTTAATTGTCGTTTAGATACTTTTAAATCTTAATTATTAAATTCATACAAAATATTCCATCCTATTGGGCCAAATTTTCTTCTATCTTGAACAATTGCATGAAAAAATCACAAACTAAATAATAATTTTTGATATTATTTTGGAGTTTTTGTTTATTTCATTTCACTTTTATCAAATGAAGTATAGGATCTTAATATATTTGCTTTCAATCCTAATGGAGGTTATATTGTCATTTTTACAGAATTTTGTAAAACAGAAACTGGAAATTATTTTGCAGGCATTGATGTTAACCATAATCTAAAATCTCTATGAATTTGATCATTTAATCCTTCAACAATTATTTATAATTTTGGCATAAATGACGCCGCCAAGTGTCAATTCTATAATAAAACCCATCCTCCTATTAATTTTGCATCATTTACTAATCTTTATGCTTTTTATTATTGACCTTGACCTAAAGATATTTGTGTTAATTTTTTACTCATTTGTCTATCTTCTGCAAATTTATTGAAATCTCCAATTGGATCAGATCCAGAACTTAATACAAAAATTAACGGAGTTGTTGGTAAATTGCTATCTTTAAAGCTATTTGATATATCAAATGTTGGAGGTTAAATAAATTTTTGATCTAAACTTTTCACTACATATCTTTGAATTCCCAATCATAATTTATCTGATCTTATAGCTTTTAAAATTAATAATCTCTAAAAATTATCTAATTTTTGCTCATATTCACCTGGGAAAATTTAATTTTGTGGATCTTATGAATCAAATATTTTTTTATATTAAACTTAATTTTTATTTATTGTTTTTTAAATTTCCGAAAAAATTGGAATTTTCTTTTTTAATCCCATTAATTGCTTATAAGTTTAATTCCATTATTTATCTGGCATCCAACTCCAAGGATTTTTAATTATTTATATTTCTTCATTTGGTCCAGCTAATAAATATCTCCATTATTCCTAATTTATTTTTTATTTTCCAAAATGAATTTTTGTTGTTAATAAAAATGAAAATAATAATTTATGTTTTTCAAATAGAGATCTTCACACATTTTAATACAATTTTAAAGTAAAAAATTATTTTAATGCTCTTTTTCTTTGCTTGATATCTTGTTAATGTTATGAATTTTATATTGAAAATAAAAATAAGCTTTGAAACCATTGTAAACTGTATTGATACATATAATCAATTTGCGATAAGTCTATAATGCAGAAAAATAATAATGCCGCTCGAAAAGCAACTGATTTATATTGTTTTCTTGTAATATCAATTTATATTTCAGTTTTTTTTGATTATTATACTCTCTGGTTTATATCATCTGATCTTTTTTTTGAATCTGCTAAAATATTTATTAATTTTTAATCACTAATAATTACCATTATATCTGAATTTTTAGTTAAGTCTCTTAAAATTAAATCTTATATTTCTCTTAATTATCTTGCAGATTTTGCGTTCTATTGAACAATTGTTTTTTTCTTTTATTGTAATTAAGGATTTTATGCCGAAACTAATAAATTTAATAATTGTTATTATAATCCGGATAAAGTAATAGCAAAATTTAGCAATGTTACTTTTACTACAACTTCAGGAGCATAGTGAGGATTTGGATTTGTTGTTGTTAAAAAAAATGAAAAATTATGATCTTGCTTTACTATTTTTTCTCCAAATCTAACATTTTTAGTTTAACCTTTTTATAATCTCTACATTAATAAAATTGGTTATAAAGCTGGATCAATTTTTTATCCTAAATTTTATAATAACGCCCATTTTCCTAATTCTAATGCTTGTTCCAATTGCTTAACAATATTTCCTTATCCTAATTTAAATACATCCATTTGTTGTTAATGAAGTTTTCCCATATTTTTTATAAATTTATTTGCTTGTGTTTGAGGATCAATCATTAAAGGCCATCTTCTTGAAATAAATGTAATAATTCCATTTTATATAGATAAGTTATCTGAAGGTAATCCTTCTACATTCCATTGTCTGATTTTTACATCATCTCCTAATCAATTTTTTAAGCATGCTCCTTAAGAATGCTTTATTTTTAATTCAGACAGTTTATTTCTCCATTTATTTTATAATTATTGCCTGTATGAAGCAATAAACACTCCACAATATGCAACCATACCAGATGCAATTAATCAATCACCTATTAAAAACGATGATTTTTACTTTAATACTTCAATTTAAATTGACCATCTTGTTTTTTATCCTTGTAATCCTGAAATTAATTTTGATGCTCTTTATAATTTTTTATTTCAATCTTATATTTCTGCAATTAGTTTTTGTTATTATTATGTTTTTTACAAATAATTTTTTTATAAAAATGCTATTTTATCATTTATTTATTTTAGTCTTCTTCTTATTTCCGATAATTACTCTCTTACTTTTTTTAATTATTTATCCATTTATGCAGCTTTTTATTTTAAAGGTCTTACTTTCTTTAATGTTTAATGATATTTCATCATAGCTTTTACCCAAAGATATAAAGGAACAAGAGCTTTTGAAGTTTTTCCAACAGAAATTTAATTAATTTATTATTTTCCTAAAATTGGGTTTACTCGTTTGACAGTAGATTATTTTATATTTTATTTATCGTAACCGAATTTTAAATTTTCTAAAAATTATGCAGGGGCATTTAATAATTGTGTTTTACCACATTCAAAATATCCAAAAGGATCAACTGCTGCTTTTTTAGGATCTTTTGGTTTTGTTGCTTTTTTTTCAAACATTAATCATACCATTTAAAATACTTGAGAAATAATTAAATTTGGAGCCTAATTATATGTTCTGATTTAATTAAAGTCTTTTACATTTATTTTTGCAACTTATTTTAAAGCATTTTAAAGCATCGGTAATGCATGTGATAATTATGCATCAGCTTATGATTTTAATTTTGCCGTTTCTGTTTATTTTTAAATAGCTATTTCTTCTGCTTTTGAGGCTTCAATTTTCATTTTATCTGCTTACTATTTTTATAGTTCAATATTTAATTTAGTTTTTTTTAGTTATTATCTTGTTTATTATAATTAAGGCTATTTCTTTTTTAACATTATTTTTAAATTTTATACTTATTTTGTAGCATTTCTTAAAACTTATAATCCTTTTTATAATCTTTAAATTTGTATTCTATTTTATTTTCTTTTTTTTTATAGAATTTACCCATAAATTTTTATTAATTATAAATATGAAGTAGGTGTTACATAGTTTTTTCTTCTTAAAACTTAAAACATCATCATTGATGACTATTACACATCTTGATGTGTAACTTTAAACATTTATATTACAGAATCAAATCATTAACCTAATTTATAATCTTTTTATTGCATATCTAATCTGGCAACTCCTAATAAAGCTTATTAAGGCCATTATGTAAACCAATCAATTGTTCATCAGTTAACTAAAGAAGGAAATTTTCTTAATCGATTTCTAAATTATTAACTTAATGGTGAAAATGCAATTACAATATGAATATTTTTTCTAACTCTTGCTAAATATTGCATAAATTTATTCATTTTTGTAGGCTAAATTCTTTTTTTGATTCATTAGTTTGTTCCAACTTTATCTATTTCTTCAATATCTTATTTTTTATATATTCCTGGTACATCACCACAATTTAAAATATTATTTAAATCTTATACCATTTGTTATTGCAGAATTTGAGTATCACAATATAAAAATACTGTTTGTTTTTATTAAATTCCTGCAGTTTTTAATAATTTTTTAATATCTTATTTCCATGATGATAAATTGTAACTTTTTGTTATTTATATTTGATATAAATTATAATTTGAAATAAAAGTAGATAATTTTCCTAAACTTTGTCTTCCTGAACCTCCAATACCTAATAATAATGCATTTCCTTGAGGTTGCCTAATAATTCTTGAAATTCTAGTAATATGTTATCAAGCATCCATAAAAAGAACTAATTTCATTGGTCTTTTTGAACCTACAGCTAAGGCATTATATTAATCAAGATATTTTTCTAGTGTTTTTTGTAATAATTTTAAATCTTAAACTAATTAATAATTTCTATGATCAACATCAATTCCTTGCATAAAATCACCAAATATTAATCTTTATTGAGTAAAAATATTTTCTTTTTTATATTTAAAAATATTTAAAATTTATATTCATATTTAATCGTTAATCCATGTTTTGTCAATAATATTTATTAAACGATCTTAAAACACTCTTTTAGTTTCATGTACCCATAATTTAATTAAATCAATTTCAGTTTTTGTTCATTTTGGATAAGCCAATCACACACCCATAATTAATTTAGATATGTCTCTTAAATTAAATGTATAATGAGATTTTGATGGTGTAGGCAATAAATTTTTTCAAATTTTTTTATACATATTTAATGTAACAGAAATTATTTTTCAAATTGAATTTCTAACTTCTTATTCATATTTTTTGTTGTCTATAAATGCTTTTAATATAGTTGTAAAAATATGACTTATTGTTTATTATTGTTGTAAAGTATAAGTAATAATATTAAAATGTCTTTGTAATCTTTGAGTAATATTTGATCTTCCTCCTCCAGGTAATCCCATGGCAGAGATAAATATTATATCTTAAATTTTATTAAATGGTTTTTATTTTAATTTGTATGAATACCATCCTTTATGATCCATCCACTATCTAATTAATTATAAAGGAGGCTGTGCACCAAATTATTATTTTTTTGGCATATTTAAATCATCAATAAATATAACAAATTTTTTACCAGCTGGAGGTCCATAAACCTTATTTCTTCTTTTTTATAATTTTTCATCAAGAAAATCCTAAGTTTGATTTACACTTGTCTATGCTGAAAATGTAATTACAGTACTTTGAAAATTTTCTCCTAAACCACTAATTAATAATTAATTAATATTTGCAGTTTTTCCAGTTCCAGTAGCTCCTGGTGTTAAAATAAATTTATCATTTCTAATTAATAATTTAGTAAAATAATTCATTCTAATAGAATCACTAGTTGGAACAAGAATTTCTGAATAATTTTAAATAGATGCCTTGACTTAATATTTAGGAATTGTAGAAAACCAATTTTTCCATTTTTTTTATTTAATTTAAAATAAATAATCATATACAAGTTTTTAATCTGGAAAATCAATATCATTAATTTTAAATATTTCTCTTATTTTTATATTAGCTTTTTATCTTCCTTATAAAGTAGTTGTTCAATAAACACTCCAAATTAATGCAAATATAAAACTTTATTTTATTCTTTCTCACAGTTATTCAACTTATTAATTTGTCGTTTTTTTAATTTATGTATCTTTGTAAATATTCCAAAATGAATCTAAAATTCTGAATAATGATTGTCAAATATTATTATCTACTGTTGGCACTGGTTATTTTAAATTTTTTCTTAAAAATTATAAAGATGATTAAAATAAATTTTTAAACAAAATTTATAAAATTTTGTTAAAGTTTTTATTTTTTGTAAAATATTAAGGCTATGTTTTTTGCCACGAATTAAATAATGCTTAATTTCCAATTCATGAAGGTTACATATATACCATACCACACCTACTTACTGTTGCAGGAGAAGCAACTGCTAAATCTTATACTTAAAATAAAAGATTCATTCGATCACTTAATGGAATTATTTTTCCGGAATTTAGTCATAATTTTTTTGAATCATCTAAAACAGAATTCATACTTTATATCCATAAAGTATCTACAGGTCCATCATGAATAACCCAATTTCTATCAGGTCTTTTATCTGTTGCACAAGATTATATTATAATTGCCAAAATTCCATCAATCCATTATTGAGTCATTGTGTCGATTTGCCCGTATAATTGTCCCATTGTAACAGATTTTGGATTCAATTTATAATAATTTATATTTTAAAATCCAGGAATTTATTTTTTTTTTAATTCTGAAATTGCTTTTGCTAAAACTTTATAATTTGAAGTTTTTCCTCCTCCTGATGGTCCTACAATCATTAATCCATGTCTGACATTTGTAGTATCATATAATTGAATTATTTTATCTACAAATGTTTGAACACACTATAAATTAAAAAATATTAAACTTTATTTTATTGATTACAATAATTTTCCATAATCAATTTTAGGTTTTTATATTCCTGGAAAAAGATCTAAAATAATATTTTAAAATAATGGTAAATCAATTTTTAAAAATTTTGGAACATTTACATCTCTTAAAGCTCTTAATAATAACTAATCTTAATTCATATCAGGAGATTATCTTTTTAATATTCCTGCGGCATTAATTACGGTTGTTACTGCTCTCATTCCATAATCATAATGATCTTGACTTGATAATTGTTAAGAACTTAATTTAAAAGTAACAACCATTTTTCTTGCCAAATCTTTTGCTGTCTAAAATCCAAAAGAATACAATCTAATAGTTCCAATTAACTAATAATCTGGAACCATCATAGCCATTGGTCTAAATAAAGCTTTTAAATTATCAGGTAATTATGTTCTTCCTGCATATCCTGGATTCATTGTAATAAAAACGGAAAATGTCGGTTTCATTTTAATTGTTGAACCTTCAAATACTCAAGTTTATACATTTAATGCTTTTGCTCCAAATAAGATTTGCAATTGTGTAGCAATAACAGATAAAACTTAAACATTAATACGATTAAATTAATCAAAACAAGCCCAAGCTCCGGCAGATGCTAATCCTTTAAAGAATTTTCCAACCATTCTATAATCCATCCCTTAAGATCAATTAAATACTACACATTGTTTAGCCATTCCTTTAGCTAAGTCTTTAACTGATTAAGTTTTCCCAGTCCCCTAAATTAAAAAACTGCAGGACCAGCTGGGGATCCTCCTAAATTTAATTTTAATGCTCCCATTAAAGTCATAAATCATTTATCTGTTAAAGGAGTAATTACTAATCTATTTTGATTTCCTAAATTATAAAACCTAAATATTAATATCCATAAGGAAATACAGTTTGTGTTCATTTTCAAAATCAATCTGAATTTTCCCAATAATATCTTAATTGCATTATCCATTAAAATGCAGTAACTTCACTAATTTTCTAAATCATTAATTTTTAAACAACATCTTTTGCATGAACATCTAAAACAATAAGAGCATTTAATGTAATTGTTAATTGCTTTGTTAATCTTTAACGGACTCAATTTACAATCTATTTTAATTGATCTGTTAATTTTTAAAATTAATTTTATGCTCCTTTTTATCCATATTTTTTAAAAGAATCTTAAACTTAATGAGTCCAGTGAATTTGAGAGCCATTTAAAACACATTGGCCTGGATGAATACGGCACCATTAAGTTCTTGGTTTTTTTCTATAGTCCAAAATAGATTTTAAAAGTTAATTTCTAACCGAAATTTACATCATTTTTTATACATCCCCCATCCAAAATTAAACATTTTTTCCTTTTGGATCTATTGGTTTAAAAAACATAACTTTTTATTTTTAAGCAGAAATCATTGAAATCATAGTTTTTTGTTATGTAAATTACATATCGTGCATATTTTAAAATACTTTTTTTAAATGTGGTCTAACATTTTAAACTTCTTTAGTTTGCGATAATATTTGGAGAAGTTAATCATTTGATAAAAAATAAAACCTAGCAAAAATTCTTCTTTTATCTTATAAATAGTCACATAAACCTTTCTAAATTTGTTCTAAACTTCCATTTGCTCCCTATAATTTTTCTAATAATCCTTATTTTGAGCAAAACTATATAACCTAATTCATTTATTTAAGTTGATTCATAGTACTTCTCCAAAGAGTATCAACTCCTTTAAATCTATTTGCTTAATTAGGTAATTGTTTTACAATATCTTATGAAGCAAAAATAGGCTATAAGTACATCCAATTTCCTTGAACTTTAATCCATTATTATATTACATCAGATACTCTTCTCAGCTGATTATTCCATTTTTAAATTTATTATTTAAAAGGTTATTTAAATAAAGAAAATTGCATTCCTTGAGTAATGACAAGATGATCATCAAGAATTATCATTGCATCTTAGAATCCTCCTACATAATAAGTTTTTGAAGTTTTAAAATCAATTAATTTAAAAATTACATTTTCCCAGTCCTTTTTCATTTTAATCAAATTAATTTCAATTCCAAATTATCTAGATGCTTTTTATCCAACTTATTTTCAAATATCAATATATTTAATCATACCCATTTTAATAACTTTTTAAAAAGTAAAATATTCTTAAGATTACATTTTTGGATCAATTTTAAATCCAACTTTTTTACTAATTTATTACCAGTGTCTTTATTTCATTCCTTAAGCACTTAATGATACAGCTAATGGAACATATGGTTTAAATTAATCTAAATCTTTTTTAATTTTTTAAGCTATTGCTAATATTTTTTCTCCTCCTGAAATTGTTTTTGTTCTTTATTTGAAATATCTAATAACTGAAGCAATAACTCTAACACCCGTTTAAACAGTTTCTTAGACTTATTTCCCATTTAATTATTACCAATATCCTGTTAGCCATTGTTAATGTCTTTTATAAAATTTTTATGCAGTTAACCATAAATTTGAATATGGTATAAATTATTTATTTAATTTATTAATTTTTGAATAATCAGTTATTTATCTATTTAAAAGATTTTAATGTGTGTTATATGTTTTAGCTTATTACTAATATGATTTAATTCTTTAAGCTAGACTATTGACTATTTATGCTGTTTCTGAATATTTTGTTATATCTTGGTACTATCCAAAAGTTTAAATTATATTTTGTAAATCTTAAATTTTTTCTTTAAATTGAACTTGACTAACAGCCATTTATTATAAAAATTTCTACTTTTGAGTATCCAAAATCTTTGAATATTATGCTGTTAACAACAAAGTTTGTTTAGGAGATTTAAAAATATTCCATCTATTATTCATATCTTAAGTTGATAATTTTCAATTAAATTATTAAATAATTTAATATATTTGCATTAATGAACTTATGTTTGTTTATTGTTTTTGTATTTAAATATTAATATCTTTCATGTAATTTTTAATATCAATTAATTATTAAATATCTTTAGGATTTTTTTTTAATTTTTATGTCATTCTATCAAAATTAATTTGAATATCTTATGTTGATTTTTTTCATATTTTAATCAGTAATTACTATTATAATTTTACAATCTAATTAAATTTTCCTGATAGTAAATTTCGAATATCTTTTCAATTAATTTTGAATGTAGATACAGTTATAAATTATGGTATTTAATTTAGAATTTATTTTTATTTTTGCATATTTAATATTATATCTTTTTTAATTTAGAAAAATGAAACTTGCGTTTAATTTTTTTATGGAGATGAAGGTTGTTAAAATTTTTTGATGTAATTTTAAGCATTAATAGAAAAAATTTATTTAAATTTTTAATATGTTTTTAAATATTAATTTAAAGGTTAAAAAGCTTATTTTGATTTTATTTAAAGATTTTATTTAAGGTTCCATACCCATATGTTTTAATCAATTGTTTTAGTTTAAGGATTAGGCTTAGAATCTGGTTTTTTTTCTGGAAGAATCGGAGCCTTACAAAACATTTTATGCTAAGTTTTGAATAATTAAGTAAGAATTTTAGGTTATAATTGAGATATTTAGTGAAATTAAACAACTCCCTTTTTAAATATTTAAAGAATAATTTTTTGAAAAGCAACTAAATCAGTCGAATATTTAGGTAATTACCAACCAGGCTTAAAAATAATATCAATTAAAAATAAAGGTTAAGGTTATTATGGTTATCCAGTTTTTGGGTTTATAAATTATTGAAGATTATATTAATTTTTTACACATCCATGATTAATAACTTATGATTTAATTGGGTAATGATTGATTAATATATTAGAAAATTTATATAAAGAACTAGAAGATAATTATAATATATATTATTACATTAATAATCTTAATCAAGTAATAAATTTTTTTGTTTTCCCAAATTAATAAGTTTATTTCTATTATTATTTAATATGAATATTAAACCATCCTTTTCCTATATTTGCGAAATTTTTGAGAATTATATCTTTAATTCTATTTACCCAAGTTTATTTCATATAATAACTTCACTGAGAAATTGCTGATTATTATATTTGTTTAAATTATTATACTCTTAAGGCTTTTTGGTATTATGTTCAAAAAATTTATTTTTATTTTATTTTAATTCATTAATCTCTAATTTATTAAAATGATTTTATAACTTATTATTTAATATTAAGAGTATTAAAGCAATACTAAGAGAATGAATCAGCAAAATTATGATTTGGAATATCTTGAATTTGTCCGAGATATTTTGATTACATCTAAAATTTATTTTTAATTTTGGGAAGGTTAAGATGAGGATCTAAAATAATTTAATTTTTTTATTATTAAATAATAAATTTGTCAAAAATTAGTTTATTCATAGTTTTGGCAAAATCAAGGTTAATTTAATGCAAAATAAGGTTTTCATTATGTGTAGGTTTAGAATTAGTTAGTTTAATTCTTTTTCCAAAAGATAAAATTCTAGAGGTCTATTATGAATCAAGAGTAAGTATATCATTTGAAGGAATATTATCTAAAATAAATTAATATTTAATAAGAGAATCTGCAAATTATCTCATTTTAAAGGCGTTGGCAAATCTTTTAGAAAATATTCTTGGATCTTAAGCATCAAATTTAATATAAATTCTAGAAATTTATGCTTTCTTTTTACTTTATTCCCATTATCCAATAAACTTTTATTTTTGCGGATCATAAGAGAATATTAAAATATTTTTCCATTAACATTTTAAATTTTAATTTTCCTAATATAATCCTTTTCCAGAAATAAAATTTTGCTTTCCATTAATAATTCCTAAATCTATCCATTATAATGGATTTCTTCATTAATAAAGAGTATCATCAAATCATTATAGTGGAATCCAATTACCTTGGCTTAAATGAATTTATTTAAAATTAACTTTTTATTTTTATAGAAGTTATTAAAGATTTAAGGATGTATATAATTTTCTTAATCTATCAATGACAACTTTGCGCGGAGCTTTTTATGGAATAGGTTCAAAAGGTTCCATAACCTAATAAATAAACTTTAGGATCAATATCTGCAACTCCTGGACGTTTTTTACTATAAAAAGATTTCTCAGGATCATATTTTTATATTTTAAATTAATTTTAATTTTTGGATATTGCTTTTTAAAATACCCTTTGCTCGGCTTAATTATTGAATAGGATTAGTTTTAATAAAAATTTATTATGGTGGTCCATTAATTGAGGCAAAATTCTTTTATTAATTAGCAATATATTATACAACAATAGGTTATGAAAATATTGCTTTTTTCTTTTTATCAAATTCTTTTTTCATTAAATAAAAATTTTTCGTATTTTTAAGGATAAAATTGTCAAGAAAAATAATTTAAATTAATAAATTAATTAATTTAATTTTTTTAATATTGCATTTAATAATACAAATTTGGGGTTTTGGGGTTTTGGGGTTTTGGGG
>Ga0208968_1001450_pt1 | contig 12779 bp, 5 predicted proteins | sample RifOxyA3_FD_184031 | JGI IMG/M metagenome (GOLD analysis project Ga0208968, IMG submission 184031) | Groundwater microbial communities from Rifle, Colorado - Rifle Oxygen_injection A3 (SPAdes) | ecosystem: Environmental > Aquatic > Deep subsurface > Groundwater | place: Rifle, Colorado, United...
CCCCAAAACCCCAAAACCCCTAAATTAATAAAATTAATTAAATTAATTAATTAATTAATTTTAATATTTAAATTAATTAGTAAATTAATAATAAAAGTAGTTAATTTTTTTTAATATCTCAGCGCTAAAAATGCAGCGACACCGCCTAATGTCCAATCTTCTTATATTCTATCAGTTGGAAGTTCAATATATAATACGAAATTTGTAGAATGACCAGTTGTTAATAATGTACCTTGTCTTGAAAGGACTTTATATGTTGGACATCGATAAATTCCATTTTAAATTTTAATTTTGTCGGGTTTAGGTAAAAATAGCATTATTGGTAAATCTATATATAATTATTTTGGATTTGATTCATCCAACAAATGCTTTTAATTATTCCATCTTGCACCTTATAAAAATAATCCGTACACATATCAACCATCTTATGGTTTTTATTTTATGTCAGATAATTTCAAATCATCAATTAATTTAAATTAAAATGAAAGTCTATCAATAGCTAAAACATGTTTTCTTGCATAATTCTGCAAACTTCCTGTTAAAAAAGCTTGAGGAAAAAAAAATCCGGAAATCCAGTATATTTTTGGGGTTCCTTAATTAATCCATTTGTTTAAAAATTATATTCTTTATGTTAAATCAGAAATCCAAGATCCAAGAGGTTTCAATGATAAAAATCCTTTTTCATTCCATTTTTTTGGGACTTGATTATTAAATAAGGAATTTGACATTAATTATAATTCTTCACTCATTACTTATTAACCTTTTAATGCTTTTTGTAAATTTTTTCAGTCTAATTGCATTACTCTTATTAATCTATTATATCTTATTACTTATTGAATTAAAACAGTATTCATTGATTCGTTATATTATGTTGGATATTTATTTAATATTTATTATTAATTATATAATTTTGGAGTTTTCGATTAACAAAATTTTGATATTTATAAAATTATGCTTTCTCTGCTTTTTCCTTTTCCACCAATTGTTCTTGGCTAAATTGAAAGTATCGATTCTAATCATTATCTAGCTTCATTCTATGCAGTAATTATTGAAGCATTTTAATGTAACCCAAAAACTTCAGCCTTTGTTTATAAAGGAAGTGATCGTATATATTTAATGTAATCTTCTAATTATCCTGTTGGAGGTGCAAAATAAATACCTGATTTACTAAATTTATAATCCTCTTAAAATAACTATGGTCAAATAAATTGGTTAGTAATTGAATTTATTAATCTACAATCTTTATCATCTGTTACTCTTCCCCCATAATTAATTTATCCTATTAAATATTTTAAAACTTTATAAGGAATTTATTAATATTAGTCAATAAAAATTTTTAATTGTCTTTTAGAAACTTTCAAATCTTAATTATTAAATTAATACAAAATATTCCATCCAATTGGTCCAAACCTTCTTCTATCTTGTACAATTGCATGAAAAAATCACAATCCAAATAATAATTTCTAATATTATTTTGGTGATTTTGTTTATTTCATTTAATTTTTTTCTATGGAATTATATGATCTTAATAAATTTGCTCTTAAACCTTGAGGAGGTTAAATTGTCATTTTTACTGAATTTTGTAATACAGATACCGGAAAAAAGCTTTTTGGCATGCTTGTCAACCATAATCTAAAATCTCTATGAATTGTTTAAGTTAATGTTTATACTAAAATTTACAATCTTGGCATAAATGATTGTGCTAAATGTCAATTTTGAAGCATAACCCAACTACCCATAAGTTTTGCATCGTTTACTAATTTTTACGCTTTTTATTATTGTCCTTGACCTAATGAAATTGATTTAGATCTACTTGTCATTTGCTTTACTTATGCAAATTTATTATAATCACTAATCGGATCAGATCCCTAGCTTAAAATAAATATTAAAGGCTATGAAGGCATTGTACTATCCTTGAATGAATTTTCAATATCAAATCCTGGAGGTTATATAAATTTTGCTTATAAACTTTTTACTATGTATCTTTGTATTCATTGAGATAATTTATTCATTCTAATTGCTTTAATTATAAGTAATCTCTAAAAATTATCCAAATCTTTTTCATATTGTCCAGGAAATATTTAATCTTGTGGATTATTAGACTCAAAAATTGTTTTATAATTTTATTAATTTTTCTTTATAGTATCTTATATATTTGCAAATGCTTTTAATTTTTTTAACCCCATTAACTATTTGTAAAACTCACCCCATTATTTTATTGGCATCCATTCCCAAGGATTTTATATTGTTATTCATTATCCACTTGGACCAGCAAGTAAAAATCTCCATTATTATTGGTTGATTTTATCTTTTTTTCCAAAATCTATTTTTGTAGTTAATAAAAATGAAAATAGTAATTTATGCTTTTCAAATAATGATCTTCAAACATTTTCATACAATTTTAACGTAAAAAAGGTTTTTAAATTATTTTTTCTTATTTTTAAATCATTTGATGTTTGAGCTCCATCAATAGAAATTATAAATATTTGTGTAAACCATTGTAAACTAAATTGATACATAGGATCAATTTGAGATAAATCAACTATTCAAAAAAATAACAATGATGCTCGATATGCAACACCTTTATATTGAAGTCTTGTATTTGTAATTATTTATTATGTTTTTTTTGATTACTAGACTCTTTGAGTTATATCTTCCGCCTATTTTTTTGCACTTTCAAGTCAGCTTATAAATCTTTAATCATTCAAAATTACTGTTATATCTTGGCTTTTTCCTAATTAACCCAAAATCATATCTTAAATATCATTTAACTGCTTCATAGCTTTTGTATTCTAAATCTAAATATTTCTTTTTTTTTATTCCAATTATGGTTGTTCGGAAGAAATTAACTAATTTAACAATTGTTATTATAATCCTTATAAAGTTATTGCAAAGTTCAATAAAGTAACTTTCACAATAACTTATGGACTATAATGAGGATTAGGTATTGTTGTTGTTAAAAAAAATGAAAAATTGTGATCTTGCTTTAATACTTTTTCACCAAATCTTGCTTATTTTTTTTAGCCTGGTCTACATTTTTGAAGTACTAAAATTGGTTATAATGATGGATCCATTTTTTAACCAATATTTTATAGTAATACCCATTTTCCTAATTCAATTGCAGTTTATAATAATTTTATTATATTTGATTATCCTAATTTATATGCTTAAATTGGGGATTAATTATTTTTACCTCTATTTTTGATAAATTTGTTTGCTTGTGTTTGAGGATCTATCATTAAAGGCCATCTCCTTGATTCAAATATAATTATTCCATTTTCAATAGATAAATTATCACTTGGCAATCCATTTTATTTCCACATTCTTATTAATAAATCATCTCCTAGTCATATCTTTAATCAAGCTCCTTCTGAAATTTTTATTTTTAATTATATTAATTTATTTCTCCATTGTTATTATAATTACCCTCTATACTATGCTGTAAAAACTCCTCAATATGCAACCATTCCGGCAGCTATTAATCAATCTCCAATCAAAAATGAATATTTTTTTTTTAATTATTATATCTATCTGCCCCATCTAGTTTTTTAACTTTGAAGACCATTAATTAATTTTTATGCTCTTTATAATTTTAGTTTTCAATCTTTAATTTATTATATTAATTTTTTTTATTATTATTATTTTTATTTCATTATTTGGTTCAATTTTGCAATTTTTTCATCGATTTCTTTTAATTGTGCTGTTAATTTTGCTAAATTTTATCTTACTATTTTTAATTACTCGTTCATTTTTGCCACTTAAATTCTTAACGGAGTAACAATTTTTAAAGTTTCATGATATTTTATCATTGCATTGCACCATAAATATAATGGAATAAGAGCTTTTGATGTTTTTCCTACTGATGTTTAATGAATATCTTCTCTTCCTAAAATTGGCATTACTTTTTGAACAGTTTAATCCTTTATTTTTTATTTATTAAAACTTCCTTTACCAACAAGAGTTTATTTAAATCCTTTTGCAGTCACTAGTAATTTTGATTTTGACGTTTAAAAATAACCTTAAGGATCATTTTATAATTTTTTTTGATCCTTTTGTTTTACTGCCTTGACTTATAAGAACAATCAAATCATTTTAAATACTAAAGAAATAATTGGATTTGGGGCATTATTATAACGTTTAATTTAATCTAAATCTTTTTAATCAATTTTTTATACTTACCTCAATGCAGCTTTTAATGCAGGTTAAGCTTAAGCTAATTTATCAATTGCTTCTTGATTTAATTTTGAAGTTTTTGCTTATTGTTACATTGCTTTTTATTGTTATATAGATGCTATATGTCTCATTTTATTTGCTTATTAATTTTATTTAATTATATTATTTTTTGTCTTTTATAATTAAATCTTTGTTTATTATAATTTAGGCTATTTTTAATTTAATTATTTTTTTAATTTTTCTACTTATTCGGTCGCTTTTCTTAATACATCTAATCCTTTTTAATAACGATTCTACTATTTTGTATTTTATAGTCTTTTTTTTAATAAAATTTATCCATAAATTTTAATTAGTTATAAATAAGAAGTAGGGGTTACATAATTTTTTCTTCTTAAAACATCATACATAGTGATTGTTTTTTGTTAAACATCTTGATGAATTATTTTAAACATTTAAATTACAGCATCTAAATTAGATCCTAAATTTAAATCTCTTTATTGCATATCTAATCTAGCAACTCCTAATAATGCTTATTATGGCCATTAAGTAAACCAATCTATTGTTCAACAATTTACCAAAGATGGAAATTTTCGTAATCGGTTTCTAAATTCTGAACTTAAAGGACTAAAAGCAATCGTAATATGAATATTCTTTCTTACTCTATTTAAATATTGCATGAAAACATTTGATTGATTTGGAGTAATTCTTTTTTTTATTCATTATGTAGTTCATACTTTTGAAATTTATTAATAATCTTATTTTTTATATAATCTTGGAACATCTCCAGAATTTAAAATTGTATTTATATCTTCAACCATCTGTTAATTTATTATCTAAGTATCTCAATAAATAAATGCAGTTTGTTTTTATTATAATCCTGCACTTTTTAAAAGTCTTTTTAAATCTTATCTCCACAATGATAAACTATAGCTTTTTGTTACTTAAATCTGAAATAAGTTATAATTTGAAATATAAGAACATAATTTTCCTAAAGATTGTCTACCTGATCCTCCTATACCTAATAATAATGCATTGCCCTATGGTTGTCTTAATATTCTTGAAATTCTACAAATATGATCTCATGCATCCATAAATAAAACTAATTTCATTGGTCTTTTTGAACCAACTGCCAAAGAATTATAATCATCAAGAAATCCAATTAGTTTTTTTTGCAATTAACTTAAATCTGTAACCAATTAATAATTTCGATGTTATACATCAATACCCATCATAAAATCGCAAAAAATTAATCTTTACAATTTAAAAATTTCTTATTTTTTATATTTAAAAATTTTTTCAATTTATTTTATAATTGATTAATTAATCCATTTTCTATCTCAATTTTCAGTTAATCTATCCTCAAACTAACGCTTTGTTTAATGATACCATAGTTTTACTAAATCAAGATCAGTATTTGTTGATTTTGGATATGCTAAACATACACCCATCATAACTTTTGAAATATCTCTTAAATTAAATGTGTAATGTGATTTTGTTGGGGTAGGCAATAATTATTTTAATGTTTTATTATATATAATAATTCAAATTTTAACGATTTTTTAAATTGCTTTTCGAACTGGGTCCTAAAATTTTTGATTATCCAAAAAAGCTTTCAAAATTGTTTAATAAATTCTAATTATTGTTTATTATTATTGTAAAGTATAGGTAATAACATTAAAATGTCTCTATAATCTTTGAGAAATTACACTTCTTGCTCCACCTGGTAATCCCATTGCAGCAATAAAAATAATTGATTAAATTTTATAAAATGATTTTTATTTTTATCTATAAGAATACCATCCTTGATGATCCATCCACTATCTAATTAATTATAAAGGTGGCTAAGCTCCAAAATCTTATTTTCTTGGCATATTTAAATCATCTAAGAAAAAAACTCATTTTTTTCCAGGACTTGGGCAAAATTTTTTTCTTATTTTCGTCAATTTTTCTTATATAGCATCTTAAGTTTGATTTACACTTGTTTGAGCAGAAAATGTAATAATTTTATATTAATAATTTTAGCCTAATCCAGAAGATAATAATTAATTAAAAGCAGCAGTTTTTCCAGTACCTGTTGGTCCTGGTGTTAATATGAATTTTGAATTATTAATAAACAATTTAGCTAAATAACTCATTCTAATTGAATCCGATGTTGGAACTAAAATTTAAGAATAATTATCAATAGATGCTTTAATTTAATAATGTGGAATTGTATTCATCCATTATTCCCAAATATTTTATTTAATTTTGTATAAATAATCATAAACTAATTTGACTTATGGGATTTAAACATCAATATTTTTAAATAATTCTCTTAATTTTAAATTAGCTTTTTATCTTCCTTATAAATTTGTGGTTCAAAAAACACTCCAAATTAATGCGAATCACCATCATTGATTAATTCTACTAACAAGTTATTAAACTTATTAAGCAGTAACTATTTTAACTTCTGAATTTTTATAAATATTCCACATAGAATCAAGAATTCTAAATAATGATTGTAAAATATTGTTATCAACTGTAACTACTGGTTAAATTCAATTCTATCTCATAAACTTCAGTAATATTTAAAATGTTTTATTATATATTGATTCAAGGGTTTTTACAAAATTTTTGCTTTTTAAGTAATATTATGGCTATGAATTTATCCATGATTGAAATAAAGGATAATTACCAATATTTCAAGGTTACATATAAACCATACCTCATCTGCTTACAGTTGCAGGTGATGCAACAGCTAAATCTTATACTTCAAAAATTAAATTCATTCGATTATTTAAATATATTATTTTTGAAGAATTTAATCATAATTTTTTTGAATCATCCAGAACAGAATTCATACTTTAAATCCAAAGAGTATCAACAGGTCCATCAAAAATTACCCAATTTTTATCTTGACTATTATCATTTGCTCATTTTTATATCTATATTGCTATTAGTCCTTAAATCCATTATTGGGTCATCGAATCTTTTTATGCATATAATTGACCCAATGTCAACGCTTTTGGATTTAATTTATGATAATTAATTGTTTAAAATCCTGGTACATTTATTTTTTTTAAATCGCAAATTGATTGTGCTAAAATTTTATAATTTGACGTTTTTCCTCCACCTAATTATTATACCTGCAGGTCCAACAATCATTAATCCATGTCTAACATTAGTTGTATCATATAATTGAATTACTTTATCAATAAAATTTTGAATTGTCTATAAATTCATTTTTGTTCAATTTTGTTTAATTAGTTAGATTAATTTGCCATAATCAATTTTAGGTTTTTAAATTCCTGGAAATAAATCTCAAATGATATTTTCAAACAAAGGTAAATCAATTTTTAAAAATTTAGGAACATTTACATCTCTCAATGCTCTTAATAATAACTGTTATTAATTCATATCTGGAGATTCTCTTTTTAGCATTCCTGCAGCATTAATTACTGTATTTACTGCTCTCATTCCATAATCATAATGATCTTGAGAGGATAGTTGTTATGAACTTAATTTAAAAGTAAAAACCATTTTTCTTGCAAGTTTCTATGCTGTTTGAAAACCAAATGAATACATTCTAATTGTACCTATGAGTTCATAATCAGGAACCATCATTGCCATTGGTCTAAATAAAGCTTTTAAATTATCAGGTAATTATGTTCTCCCTGCATAACCTGGATTCATAGTAATAAAAACTGAAAATGTAGGATTCATTGTTATAATTGATCCTTCAAAATCTCATTTTTAAGAGTTTTATGCCTTTGCTTTAAATAGAGTTTGTAATTGAGTTGCAATAACAGATAAAACTTATTAATTTATTCTATTAAATTAATCAAATCATGCCCAAGCTCCTGCACTTGCTAATCCCTTAAAAAATTTTGCGACAAATGTAAAATCCATTCCTTAAGATCAATTAAATACAACACATTGCTTCGCCATTCCTTTTGCTAAATCTTTGACAGATTCAGTTTTCCCAGTTCCCTAAATTAAAAATACTGCTGGCCCTGCAGGAGCACCTCCTAAATTAAGTTTTAAGGCTCCCATTAAAGTCATAAATCATTTATCGGTTAATGGCGTAATAACTAATCTGTTTTGTATTCCTATATAAATTAACCTAAATATTAATAACCATATGGGAAATTAGTTTGTGTTCATTTACAAAAGCAATTTGAATTTTACCAATAATATCTAATCTACATAATCCATTAAAATGCAGATATTTATCCAATGTTTTGAATTTTTAATTTTTCAACAACATCTTTAGCATGAACATCTAATACAATCAAAGCATTTAAAGTTATGGTAAGAGATTTAGTCATTTTTTATCTTACTAAATTAACAATATTTTTAAGTTGTTAAGCTAATTTTTAAAAATAAAATTATGGACCTTTATTTCCAAATTTTATAATTGATTGTTATACTTCATAAGTCCAATGAATTTGAGATCCTGTTAATACAACTTGTCCAGGATGCATTTTTGTCCATTAATTTCTTGGCTTTTTTTTATATGCTTTTATTGCTTTTAATAATTAATCTCTTACTGTTGTTTGCATCATTTTTTATACATCTCCCATCCAATATTATACATTTTTACCTGTTGGATCTACTGGTTTTGAAAACATAATTTTTTATTTTTTTTCTTAAGAAATCATACTTATCATTCATTTTGTTTTTGTAAATTACATATCATGAATATTTTAGAAAATTGTTTTTAAAAATTATCTAACATTTTAAACTTATTTTGTCTGAGATAAAATTTTGAGTAATTAATCATTAGAAAGAAAATAAAATCGGGCAAAAATGCTTCTTTTTTATTAAAGGTAATCATTTAATCCTTTTTGAATAGCTTAAAGACTTGCTTTAGCACCTTGTAATTTTTATAGTAATCCTTATTTAACTCAAAATTTTATTACATAAGGATTTTATCTTAATTGATTAATTGTACTTCTCCATAATGTATCTACTCCTTTAAATCTGTTTGCTTAATTAGGTAATTGCTTAACAATATCTTCAGATGAAAAAATTGGCTATAAATACATCCAATCAACTTGAACTTTCGCCCATTATTAAATAACTTATGAGACTCTTTTTAATTAATTAAACCACTTTTAAATTTGTTATTTAAATGGTTATTTAAATAAAGAACACTACATTCCTTGAGTCATTACTAAATGGTCATCTAATATTATATTTGCATCATCAAAACCTCCAACTGTTCACGTTTTAGATTATTTAAAATTATTTAATTTAAATTGAATATTTTACCAATCAATTTTCATTTTTTATAAATTTTGTTATATTGCATATTATCGATAAGCTTTTTATCCAACTTATTTTCATACTTAAAGATGTTTCAACATTCCTATTTTCATTACTTTTTAAAAGTTAAATTATTATTATTATTAAATTAATGGATTTATTTAAATGTTTGATTTTTTTGAAATTTCCTTCCAGTGTCTTTATTTCATACCTTGAGTACTCAACGCAACCGCTAAAGGAACATATGGTCTAAATTAATCAATATCTTTTTTGACTTTTTATCATATTGATATAATTTTTTGAATTCCAGGATTTTTTTATCTTTCTTTAAAATAACGTAACGTCTATGAAATTATTTTTAATCCAGTTTATACTGTTTCTTATACTTATTTTCCTTTTACTTATTCCCAAGGTCCATGTAACCAATTTTAAAGGCTTGTTCCAAATTTAGAGGCAGTTCTCCACATATTTTGATAAGGAGTAAAATCTTTTAGTAATTTATTTATTTTGGAATAATCAGAAATTTATCTTCCCAATAATGATTAATGCTAATTAAATATTCTTGCTTCTTATTGTAATTTTTTAAATCTATCGGAAATACTTTAAACTATTTAACTAATTTATTTCATTTTATTAATATCGTAATATTGTGAAAAAGTATCAACTATATTTTCTAAATCAGAAATTTGTTATTTAAAATTTTCTTGTTTTTCGGCCATTTTAATAAGAAAATCTTATTTTTTTTTATCTAAATCTGTGCTTTGCTATTGAATTAATTTTTTCATATTTTGAGGCTATCTATAAATATTCCATTTTAAATTAAGTTGTTAAGTAGTTAATTTATAACTAAATTAATCAAAAATAGAACTTATTTACATTAATTATTTTATGCTATTTTATGTTCTTTAAATTTCTAAAGGAACATCACTTATATAATTTTTTATTTAAATTAACTATTAAATGTCCTATGGAGCTGTTACAATTTTTAATCTCATTCTTTAATATGAGATATCAATTTCATTTGCCATATGTTACCATCTCTTTTTAAGAAGGTCTTGTTATAATTTAATTATATTACTATATTTTCCTGACAATAGATTTCTTATATCTTTACAATTAATTTAAAAGGCAGAAACTACTATAGTTTAAGGAATTTAATTTAATATAGCTTTTTCTTTTTATATGTTATTATTAATTTATTTTCTAATTTAAAACGGAGATGGAGGGTTTTCAGCAGGTTACAATTTTTTCAATTATTAATCAGTATTAAGAGTAATTACTTATTTAAATTTTTCATATGTTTTTAGATATTAAATTAAAGGCGAAAAAGCTTATTATGATTTTTTTTATAAAGTTTAAAATAAATTCCAAACCCATGTATTTTAATCAATCATTTTTGTTTATGGATTAGGCTTTATATCAGGTTTCTAATTAGGTTTGACTGGTACTTTTAGAAACATTTTATGCTATGTTTTAAATAGTTATGTTAATATTTTTGGTTAAAGTTGCGGAACTTATTTAAGTTATTATAATCCTTTTTAAAACATTCTTAAAATTAGAGCCTAAAAAGCTTTGAGATCAATTGAATATCTAGGTAATGATTAACCAGGCTTTAAAATAATATCAATTAAAAATAAAGGTTGAGGATAATTAACAAGGCCTGTAAACGGATCTGTAAAAGGAATAAGATTATATTAATTTTACACAGAAGTATGATTTAAAATTTTTCATTTTATAGGGTAATGATTAAGTAAAGATTAAACATATTTTGCTAAAGATCTTTCTCATATGGAAAGTAAATATTATTGCATAAATAACCTTCAAACAGTAAGAAATTTTTTTGTTTTTCCAAATTAGTAAGTTTATTTAGATTATTATTTTACATGAATATTAAACCATCCTTTACCTACATTTGCAAAATTTTTAAGAATAATGTCTTTAATTTTATTTATCCAGGTTTATTTTATATAATATGCTCATTGGGAAATTGATGATTATTAAATTTGCTTAAATTATTAATTTCTTAGTATTTTATCAAAATTTGTAAAAAATAAAAATTTATTTTGAATTTGAATTCATTATGTTCTAATTTATTAAAGAGACTTAATTACTTATTATTTTATATTTAATGTATTAAAACAATATGAGGAAAAGTAATCAGCAAAATTATAATTAGGAATAAGTATTTGTCCAAGGAATCTAATTTATTTTATTTTCTTTTTTGAAGGTAAATTAATATTAGTTTTAAGTAAAATTTAATTTTTAATTTTTTTATTTGTGTATATATCAAATATAATTAAATTCATAGTTCTTGCATAATCAAGATTTATTTATTTTATTCATTAATTTGCATAAGGTGAAATTTTATTTGGCTAAATTTTATTTCTATGTGCATAATTCATAATTCTTGAAGTTTGTTAAGAATCTAAAATATGAATTTACGATACTGGCATATTATCTATTATAAATTAATACTTAATTAAGGAATCAGCATAATTTCTCATTCTGTAAGCTTATGCAAATCTTTTAGCAAAAATTCTTGGATCTTCAGCTTAAAATTTTAAGTATATTCTAGAAAGTCTTGCTCTTTATTTTGTAATTTCCCATTATCCAAAAAATAATTATTTTTCTTTATCATATTTATTAATTAAAGCATTTCTCCATTAGAATTTATTGGTTTATTTTTCAAAATATAATCCTTTAGCAGGAATATAATGCTAAAATCCATTTTTAAATCCAGTTTATATCCATTATTAGGGTAATCTTCATTAATATAAAGTATCATCAAACGGTTATAAGGGTAGCCAATTTCCTTATGCAGCTTTTTCTTATCTAAAATTAATTTTTTATTTTTAAAACAAATCTTAAAGCTATAATGATGCGTATTATTTTCGTAACCGATCAATAACAACTTTTCTTGGTGCTTTATTTTTGATGGGTTAGAATGGTTCCATAACTTTAGGATCGACATCAGCTACTCCAGCTTTTTTTTTTGAGTAATAAAGTTTTTAAGGCTCCACTCCTTCTTGCTTTTCCAGTTTATTTTATTTTTTTTGGATTGCTAATTAAGTTACCTTTTGCTCTTGGAATTTTTTGAATTGGATTTGTTTAAACAATTGCTTATTGGGGAGGTCCATTTATTGATGATTAAAATTTTTTTTATTAGTTTTCTGATTTTTAAATAATTATAGGTTATGAAAAAATAGCTTTTTGCTTGAATAACTGCTTATTCATCATCTTATAAATGAAAAATATTTTTTAATTAATTTGATTATTTATGAATAATTTTTAAAAATTAATTTAATTATATTTTTTAAATAAAAATGGTGTTGGGGTTTTGGGGTTTTGGGGTTTTGGGG
>Ga0208968_1001451_pt1 | contig 12777 bp, 14 predicted proteins | sample RifOxyA3_FD_184031 | JGI IMG/M metagenome (GOLD analysis project Ga0208968, IMG submission 184031) | Groundwater microbial communities from Rifle, Colorado - Rifle Oxygen_injection A3 (SPAdes) | ecosystem: Environmental > Aquatic > Deep subsurface > Groundwater | place: Rifle, Colorado, United...
TGAAAGGTTGACACTTTCGCATGTAGAGTTAATTTTTAATGCAATTAACCAAAATCGTAAATTTCTGCGGAAATGGCTGCCATTTGTAGATTTCACCCACAAGATAATCGATACCGAAAGGTTCGTCCGGTCGATTCTTGAAAAGCCAACTTCAAGTCGCGACGAAGTTTATGTAATTTGGTACAAACATGAATTTGCCGGCCTGATCGGTTTTAAAGATGCCGACCGCATCAATGATAAAATTGAAATTGGCTATTGGCTGATTGAAAAAATGACTGGCAAAGGAATTGCAACGGCAGCGGTACGTAAAATGGTGAACCTTGCTTTCAGGAACATGGACATGAATCGTGTCCAGATCCGTTGCGGTGTAGGAAATGATAAAAGTTCAGCCATTCCACGTCGGCTGGGTTTTAAGCTCGAGGGAATTGAAAGGGCAGGAGAGAGGCACAATCATCACTATATTGACCTTGAAGTTTTCAGTTTCCTTAAGTCAGAATGGGCAGAAACATTGTTCTAGTTGGTTAAGGCAACCGGATATTAAATTAATGTAACCAATTTTTTTATTGAATTCTTTACCGTTCAATTTTGTTAATTAGTACATTAATAGGTTGTTGAGATATTTTAAGACTGCTTCCGATCTTCCTTAAACATTCTATTTACTGACGCAACTCTCGAAATACATTTTAGACTCAAACAATAAATTGGTCGAATGTTTTATTTAATACATTTGCTCCGTTCAATCCAGATCATTTGATGGCCTTAAATGATTTGGAGTTAATTCAGAAAATAATGGAAAACAAAACAATGAAACGCACCCTGTACAAGGTTCTCCGGAAAACAGGTGTTCGCCGTGATCAGATTAAGCTTGAGGCATCATTCAGTGAAGACCTGAATTTTGATCAGGTTGACTGGGCTCTTTTTGTCTATTATCTGGAAGGATTTTTTAAAATTCATCTTGAGGACAGGGAAATAAGGGAACTGTCGCATGTTGATGACACATTAAAAATTGTCAGTCAAAGAGCATGTGTTGGGTGTTTGTAAAACATCCTGAAGATTTAATTATTTTTCATAAATTTAGGTATTCAGTTCGCTGGATACCTTTTTTTAATTACATTTTAATTGTTCAGTTCCATTAAAACTTTTAATATACTTTTGCTGAAAAAATATACTTATGCCAAAGTTTAAACGGATTCTTCTAAAGCTGAGTGGCGAATCACTCATGGGCAAACAACAATACGGGATTGATCAGCAAAGATTGACCGATTATGCAGAACAAATAAAAGAGATTGCTGATACCGGTGTTCAGATTGGAATTGTTATCGGCGGCGGCAATATCTTCAGGGGATTGAGCGGGGCTACCAAAGGCTTCGATCGCGTAAAAGGCGACCAGATGGGAATGCTGGCAACCGTAATCAATAGTCTTGCATTAAATTCGGCGCTTCATAGTGTTGGTTGCAAATCACGTGTTTTAACAGCCATCAGGATGGAACCAATCGGTGAGTTTTACTCGAAAGACCGTGCAATTGATGTGTTGGAGCAAGGCGAAGTGGCTATTTTTTCGGCAGGTACCGGAAATCCATATTTTACAACCGATACAGGATCTTCATTGCGCGGAATTGAAATTGAAGCCGATGTGATGCTGAAAGGAACACGGGTTGATGGTGTTTATACAGCCGATCCGGAGAAGGATAAATCGGCAACCAAGTTTGAAACAATATCTTTTGATGAGGTTCATCAACGCGGGCTAAAGGTGATGGATCTTACTGCAACAGCCATGTGTAAAGAAAATAATTTGCCGATTATCGTTTTTAACATGGACGTAAAAGGAAATTTGAAAAAAGTTTTGGATGGGCAAAATATTGGAACTTACGTTCATAGCTGATAAAAAATGTTTTTTTGATTTAAAAAACATTAAAATTTCTATTTTATTTTAAAATTTCTATATTTGTTCCCAGCACTTTTAATAAACGAAAAGAGTTAGTTCATATGCAAGAAGAGGTTCAAATGGTTTTAGATATTTGCAGGGAGAGAATGGAACTCGCATTGGCTCATCTCGACAAAGAGTTGGTTCATATTCGCGCCGGAAAAGCTTCCCCCAGAATGTTGGATACCGTACATGTAATTTATTACGGAAGCATGGTTCCAATCGCTCAGGTATCAAATATCAGCACCCCTGATGCACGCACAATTGTTGTTCAGCCCTGGGAAAAGGCAATGATTCACCCAATCGAGAAAGCAATTATTAATTCGAATCTTGGCTTTAATCCCGATAACAACGGTGAAATTATTCGCATCAATGTTCCTGCACCAACCGAGCAACGTCGGAAAGATATGGTGAAAACGGTAAATAAAGAAGGTGAAATTGCCAAAGTTAGTTTACGAAGTGCACGTAAAGATACCAACGATAGTCTGAAAAAAATGTTGAAAGATGGTCTTTCAGAAGATCTTGAAAAAGATGCTGAAGATGAGGTTCAGAATATGATCAACGATTTCAGCAAAAAAATTGACAAAATGCTCGATGATAAAAATATCGAGATATTAACGATATAATTGTTTCTAGTTTTCTGTTTTCTGAACATTGTTTAATTGTTTTCATGGCTTTGAGGCGGCTTTTTTTAAGCCGTCTCAATTTTTTTTATCCAATCTGTATCAGATCACTTGATTTCTCATCGGATTGAAAATTAAACAATTACTTCATCACAACTACTCCTCTATTTTATAAGCAATTCCACATTCTAAAAATCCTATGTTTTTTAATAAAAACATTCTATCTTTTTCATTTCGTATTAAGTTATTAATTTCATAAGTTTATTGATTGAATTGATTTGCCATTGGGCGATAAATGGCAAAAAAGGGCCAGATCGGATTGCAGGATCATGGAGGTCTGGCGCAATTCAGAAATATAAAAATAAAACCATTAAAATAGCCATTAATGATAGGCATGGTCGATTATCATACACATTCAATCTTGTCGGATGGAAGAGATTCGTATGAAGAAATGATTCTTGTTGCGATAGCCAAAGGCCTGGATGAAATCGGTTTTAGCGATCATGTTTGTCTCAAGCCTGTCGATTGGGCAATCAGCCTGATTGATATTCCGGTAATGACCGAACAAATTCTGGATCTTAAACTGAAATACAAACGCCAGATTAAAATAAGGTACGGAATTGAGATGGACTATTTCCCCGGAGTTGAAACAGAACTGAAAGAATTGATCGAAAGTCTGCCCGTTGATTATGTCATCGGATCGGTTCATTTTATTGGGGACTGGAATTTTGATACCGATCAATCGCTATATGGAAAATGGCCAAACGACCAGCTGTATGGTGAATATTTTGAGCTTATCCAGAAGGCGACAGCATCAGGACTCTTTGATATTATTGGACATCTCGACATCATTAAAAAATTCAGGATTTATCCTGAGTCTAATCAGAGCAAGCTTTTTGAGGATACCATCAAAATAATAAAAAAACACGATTTGGTGGTTGAATTGAATACCGGAGGAATTGACCGTCCTTGTGCGGAATATACACCCGGGCCAAAATTGTTGGAGATGTGTTACCGGCACAATGTTCCGGTAACATTGTGCTCCGATGCGCATAATGCGAACCAAATTGCGCGTCATTTCGAAAGTGCGATTGATTTGCTGACCCAAATCGGTTATCAGGAAATAGTGGGTTTTAAAAATCGCACCAGAAGAATGATAAGGTTGTAGTGAAAATTTAAATTAGTTACTTTCCAGAATCCTGAAAATTTCATCCAAACGAGGAGTTAGAATAATTTCGGTACGACGGTTTTTCTGACGCGCTTCAGGAGTTTTAGCCTCGTCAATTGGAAAGAATTCGCCTCTTCCGGCCGATGTAATTCGTTTTGGGTCAACCGCCTTGTTTTTTAGCAAAATACGGGTAACCGCAGTTGCACGCATCACACTTAAATCCCAATTGTCTTTAACCATTCCGGTGCCACGCATTGGAACATCGTCGGTATGGCCTTCAACCAAAACGTTGATATCATTATTCTGACCTAAGACTTCAGCAAGGCTTGAAAGTGCCTGCTGCCCTTTTGGATCAACTTCCCATTGACCGGTTTTAAACAGAAGTTGCTCATCGAGCGAAACGTAAACTTTTCCGTTTTTCTCATTAATGGTCAATCCTTTGTTGTTGAATCCAAGCAAAGCATCCATCACTTTTTTCCGGAGTTCTTTCACTGCCTCGTCCTTTTGGCTGAGGGCATCTTCAAGTTCCTTTAGCCGAATGCTGCGTTGTTCCAGTTCTTTTTGTGCCGATTTAAGAATATCTTCCCGCTTTTGCAGGTCAGTTTGAGTTTGCTGAAGCTTTTCCATTAATCGGGCAATTTCTTCGGAACTGCCTGTTTTTAAACTATTAAGCTGATTTTCGAGTTCCGAATTTATTCGGCTGAACCTTTGGTTGGTTTCCAATGAATTTTTGAGATTCCCCATATTTTCTTCCAGCTTTGCAGAAAGATCCTCTATTTCTTTCACTTGTTTATCGATTCGGCCTTGCAATTCTGTATTTTGAACTTTCAACGTCTGATTCTGTTCTCTGAGCGACTCAAAACTACTGTTCAGTTCATTAAATTTTTGGGATGACACGCAAGAGGTTATCAGAAAAATGACGGCAATAAGCAATATTTTATTCATGGCTTGTGTTATTAGTCGTGTAAATATAGAACTTTGCCGTGTCTTTGTCAATAGTTGTATATTTGGATTCAAAATTGAGATTTGATGGTTGAAAATACGGGATGTCTATTGGATCAGATCAATGATCCTTCTGAACTAAGAAAGTTGAAAGTTGATCAGTTACCCGAAGTTTGCGTTGAACTTCGGGATTATATTATTGATGCAGTTTCAACCAATCCGGGTCATTTTGGAGCCAGCCTTGGGGTTGTTGAACTTACTGTTGCACTGCACTATGTATTTAATACGCCCTATGATCTTTTAGTGTGGGATGTAGGTCACCAGGCATACGGTCATAAAATCCTGACCGGCAGGAAAGATGTTTTTCATACCAACCGGAAATATAAAGGGATCAGCGGTTTTCCAAAACCATCTGAAAGCATTTATGATTCATTTGGAGTGGGGCATTCAAGCACTTCTATATCAGCAGCTTTAGGAATGGCTGTTGCTTCAAAACTGAAAGGGGAAACTGACAGGAAAATTGTGGCCATTATCGGCGACGGGGCGATGTCGGGTGGAATGGCTTTTGAAGGCCTGAACAATGCAGCTGTCAATAAATCGGATCTGTTGGTCATTCTCAACGATAACAACATGTCAATCGATCCGAATGTGGGTGGAATGAGTAACTATTTGCTAAACATTTCGAAATCACAAACCTACAATCGTCTTAAACGAGACATTTGGAACGGATTGGGAAAACTGAACGGATTTGGACCCAAGGCTCGCCGTTTGGTTCAGCAAACCGAAAATGCCATAAAATCAATGTTGCTCAAACAATCCAATTTGTTTGAAGGTCTTGGTTTTCGCTATTTTGGTCCGGTTGACGGTCATGATGTTGCTTATCTGACCGAAGTTCTTGCAAGTTTAAGCAATATCCCGGGGCCAAAATTGTTACATGTGATTACAAAAAAGGGAAAGGGTTTTGAACAGGCAGAACTTCACCAAACCGAATATCATGCGCCAGGCAAATTTAACAAAGTAACCGGTGAACTTCTTGACTGCGAATGTGCATTAAATAAACCGCCTAAATTTCAGAATGTATTTGGGCATACCATTATTGAACTGGCCGAAATGAATGACCGGATTGTTGCCATTACTCCTGCCATGCCAACGGGTTCTTCGCTTAATCTCATGATGGAGAAGATGCCTGATCGGGTTTTTGACGTTGGAATAGCCGAGCAACATGCAGTTACTTTCTCTGCCGGGCTGGCAATTCAGGGAATGCTTCCGTTCTGCAACATCTATTCATCTTTTATGCAAAGGGCATACGACCAGATAATCCACGATGTTGCCATTCAAAACCTGCAGGTCGTTTTTTGTCTCGACCGCGGTGGTTTGGTTGGGGCTGACGGCGCTACCCATCACGGAGTATTTGATATCGCTTTTATGCGGTCAATACCCAATATGATTGTTTCGGCTCCAATGGACGAGTTGGAATTGCGAAACATGATGTTTACAGCCCAAAATGAGAATCACGGTCCGTTTTCGATCCGGTATCCGCGTGGTTGCGGCTGTGTGATCGACTGGCGCCAAACCATGACTGCAATTCCGGTTGGAAAAAGCAGACAACTTTCTGAGGGATCTGATTTGGCAATTTTAACCATTGGAACCGCTGGCATTCAAACAGGTAGGGTAGTAAAAATGCTTCAGAAAGACGGAATTATGGCTGCCCATTACGATATGCGGTTTGTAAAACCTCTTGATGAAGAGACGCTGCATACTGTTTTCAGGAAATATAAACATGTAATTACCATTGAAGATGGTGTTTTGCAAGGAGGTTTCGGAAGTGCTGTTATAGAATTTATGTCGGATCATAATTACGCTGCACACATGCAACGAATCGGAATTCCCGATATATTTATTGAACATGGTACCACAGAAGAATTGTACCGCGAATATGGCCTTGATCAGCAAGGAATTTATCAAACAGTTAAAGCTTTTATGCTGAAATAATAGTTTAATAGGATACTTTTTAGAAAGGTAGAGCGTTTATCAGTCATAAAAATTAAATATTCTCACCTTGGAATACTATTTTAGGAAACGTCGCTGGAAGATTCTTATTCTGCTTCTGGCAGTTATCATTGGCATTGGCTCATTTTTCTATACCAACTGGCTGGTAAAAAAAATGGCTTTCGAAGAACGTAAAAATGTTGAATTATGGGCCGAAGCTACCCAAATGCTTGCCAACTACGATCTTAACTCAAATCTTGATATAACTTTTCTGGTTGATATTATTAACCGGAATACTTCCATACCGATTATCATTGTTGATAGTACCAACCACAGACTGGTTGAAAAAAATATAACTTTTACTGAAGCAAACAAAGACAGGATATTGGTCAGGGAACTGAAGAAGATGAAGGATGAAAATGATCCGATTATTATTTCGGTTTCTGAAACTGAAACTCAATATCTGTATTATCGCAGTTCTATTTTGCTCGAAAACCTGAAATACTTTCCTTTGGTTCAGTTTGCCGTTATCATTTTGTTCATTTTAGTGGCTTACCTTGCTTTCAGTTCTTCCAGAAACGCTGAACAAAACCAGGTATGGGTAGGAATGTCGAAAGAAACGGCCCACCAGCTCGGCACGCCCATTTCTTCGCTGATGGCATGGGTTGAACTGCTCAAAATGCAGAATATTGATGAATCCCTGATTCAGGAATTTGAAAAAGACACCCAACGACTTGAAAAAATAACAGAACGATTTTCAAAGATAGGCTCTGTTCCGGAGCTCATCAGAACCGATGTTGCTGAAACCATCCGATCGACGGTAGCCTATTTGAAAACCCGTTCATCAGCGAAAGTGAAATACCTGCTTGATTTTGGTGATGAGGCGAAATTCGAAGTTCCTTTAAATGCTTCACTTTTCAGTTGGGTGATAGAAAACCTTTGTAGAAATGCAATTGATGCAATGAACAACATCGGAACCATTCAAATTTCAATTATTGAAAAAGGCGACCAGATTTTGATCGATGTGTCAGATACCGGGAAGGGAATTTCGAAAAGCTATTTTAAAACTGTTTTCCAACCCGGATTTACCTCCAAAAAAAGAGGGTGGGGGTTAGGTCTTTCGCTGGCAAAACGGATTGTTGAAAATTATCATAAAGGAAAAATATTTGTGAAACATTCTGAAATAAACAAAGGTACTACCTTTCGGATAATTCTTCAGAAAGGATAACTTATTAACAATTTGCATAAAGCTTAAATTGTTGACAGCGAATAATTTGTCAGGTATAATGCTTTTTAGGGCGAAACATTGTTAAAAAAATCAATATATTTTTCGTGTTTGCTTATTTTTTATACTTTTGCAAAACTTTTTCAGGCAATGAGCATACGATCTAATTATAACATTGCGTTCAAGGGGCTTTCGATCGGAAAGCATGTTTTTGATTACGAAATCGACAGAAAATTCTTTGCTGAGTTTGATGGTGGCGTAGTTGAGGATGGAAATGTCAATGTTTGTGTGACCCTTGATAAGCAAAGTTCGTTGATGGTCTTTTGGTTTGATCTGAAAGGAACCGTGAATGTACAATGCGATCGTTGCCTTGAAATGTACGATCAACCAATTAAAAGTAAAGAACGAATTTTCGTCAGGTTAGGCGAAAAGGAATTTACTGATGGCGATGATTTAATTTGGGTTAGCACAAATGATTATCAACTGAACGTATCTCAGTTGATTTATGAGTTTATATGTTTGGCAATTCCGATCAAAAAAGTTCATCCGGACGATGAAAACGGGAACTCAACATGTGATCCTGAAATGATCGAAAAGCTGAATAATTACATAGTCAGGGAAGACAATGAAAGCAACCCTGTCTGGAATGATTTAATGAAATTTTTAGATAACGAATAAAGATAAGTTAAGATGGCACATCCAAAACACAGGGTTTCGAAAGCCCGCAGAGACAAGAGAAGAACACATTACAAAGCAACACCAGCAACATTGGCTGCTTGTTCTAATTGTGGTACCACTGTAAAATATCATACTGTTTGTCCGGAATGTGGATATTACAGAGGTAAGTTGGCAATCGAAAAAGACGTTACAGTATAATAGCTGCACTATTATGGTCAGAAGAACATCCTTCTTCTGACCATTTTTATACCCTCCTGTTTTAATATTCGAACAAATTAATTAATTGTTTTAAAAGGAGTTAGGCAATTATATGCCTGATATTTCTTTGCGTTTTGGATTTTTCATTCTAACTTGCGCCCCATTAAAATTTCCGGTTTAATAGTTTTATTTTATTGATTTTCTGGTAAATTTTGGGAAGTCATTTTGATAAGTTTGATTAAAAATATTTTTTATGGATAATATTCGTGCTGCAATAACAGGCATTGGAGCATTTCTTCCTGAGTACCGTTTAACCAACGAAGAGATAAGTCAACTGGTCGAAACTTCCGATGAATGGATCATGCAGCGTATTGGCATTAAAGAACGCCGTATTTTGAAAGAAGAAGGATTGGCAACTTCCGACATGGGAGTTGCCGCTATTAAAGAACTTCTGGAAAAAACAGGAACTAGACCCGAGGAAATTGATCTATTGATTTGTGCCACTATGACTCCGGATACTCCGTTGCCAGCTACCGCAAATATTATCAATTTTAAAGCCGGATTAATTAATGCATGGAGCTTTGACCTCACCGCAGCCTGTTCAGGATTCGTCTATGCCTTGACCACAGGTGCAAAATTTATTGAAAGCGGCCAGTATAAAAAAGTAATTATTTTAGGAGCCGATATGATGTCATCGGTAATAAACTACAAAGATCGCGCAACCTGTCCTTTGTTTGGCGATGGTGCCGCTGCCGTTTTACTGGAGCCTACTACCGAAGATTTTGGCGTAATTGATCATATCAACCGAGTTGATGGCGCAGGAGCACAATTTCTTCATATTAAAAGTGGGGGTTCATTAAGACCGGCATCCTACGAAACCATCGACAATGACGAACATTTTATATATCAGGAAGGACAAACTGTTTTTAAAACGGCTGTTTCGAACATGGCAGATGTGGCAGTTGAAATGATGGACAAACATAAAATAACAGTAAATGATGTGGATTGGTTTGTTCCTCATCAGGCAAATATGAGAATCATTGATGCCGTTGGCCGACGCATTGGAATTGATAAGGATAAGGTAATGGTTAATATTCAGAAATACGGAAATACAACTGCAGCAACCATTCCGCTTTGTTTATACGATTACGAAAGTCAGTTAAAAAAAGGGGATAATGTTATTCTGGTTGCTTTCGGTGCCGGTTTTACCTGGGGAACGATTTATCTTAAATGGGCTTACGATACGAAAAAATAAACTTTAATATAACCATACTAAACTATTCGAGCCATGGGAAAGTTGATCATCAGAAGTCACGAAGAGTTTGAAAAATATGTTGGACAGGAACTGGGCGTTTCAGAATACATGACTGTTACCCAGGAGCAGATCAACAAATTTGCAGATGCTACTTTTGATCATCAATGGATTCATGTTGATGAGGAGAGGGCCAAAACTGAAGGCGCTTTTGGAAGCACGATTGCTCATGGTTACCTCACATTGTCACTGCTTGCGTATATGTGGGACCAGATTATTCAGGTTGAAAACATTAAGATGCTGGTTAATTATGGTATCGAATCCTTTCGGTTCAATCAGCCGGTGCTTGTTAACAGCAGGATCAGGACCAGAGTCGTTTTACACTCGTTGGCCAATCTGAGGGGAATTTCAAAAATTCAGCTCAATGTTACCATGGAGATTGAGGGCAACCGTAAATCTGCCTATGAAGGTACCATCACTTTCCTTTACCATTTTATTTAAAAGAATCGGTCGCCAAAGATATTTTCCAAAACGTGTTTCCTTCAGGAGCCACGTTTTTTTTATCCTTCTTTGGACACATTTCGAGCGTAATATCGGTGTCCTTCGTCAAGCTTTATTATATTTGAAGTTCGTTCAGTAAAAGGTAAAAATATGGCAAAAGAAATCAATGCAATTAATCCGCAGGTAATTAATCTGATTGCCAAAGGGACCAAAATCACAGGAGATCTTCTTTCTGATGGTGATATTCGTATTGACGGCGAATTAACCGGAAATCTGGACACAAAAGGTAGATTGGTGATTGGTGCTTCGGGAAGGGTAGAAGGAGATATCAGTTGTAAAAGCTGCGAGATTGCAGGATCTCAAACTGGTAAGATGGTTATTTCTGAATTGCTTTCTCTTAGAACTTCTTCCAGAGTTTCAGGAAATGTGATTACCGGTAAATTGTCGATTGAACCGGGGGCTTTTTTTGTCGGAACCTGCACCATGGGTGATGAAACCATGAATAATGGATAGCGATAAGTTTCAAAAACCAAAGAAGAAATTTGATGATTTTATCAAGTATTCAAGTCTTGCTTTCGAAATGATAGTCATTATGGGAGCGGGGGTATTTTTGGGCGTGAAAATTGACCAATGGCTTGATATGAACTTTCCTGCATTTACCCTGGGATTAATGATTTTATCGGTCGTCGGAGCTATTTATCATGCGATTCGAAAATTTTTGTAGTTGCTGCACGTCATTTTAAATAATAAATTCAAAAAGTAATTTCCAATCAATCCCTGTATGAAAAGCTTTATTGTAAAATCTACTGTTCTGACTGTCATTGTTTTCATATTGGGAGCAATTTTATATTCCACCGTATTTATCCAATTTTACCGTTCAATTTTACCTGTTGTTCCAGCCTTTTTTTACATCGTAACAAACCTTGTACACGCTTATTTGTTAAACATTGCCGGTAAATCAAGTTCAAGGTTTACCTCACAATATATGGCAGTTAGTTTTATAAAGATGTTTTTTTATTTGGCAGTAGCTATCGTATATGTGGTTATCAATAAAGAAGATGCCAAAATATTTTTAGTCAATTTTTTGCTGCTATATATTGTTTATACTACTTTTGAAGTTGTTGAATTTTCGAAAGTTGTAAGACAATTAAACAAGTAAAATATGCTTTAGCAGCTAAGATTATCAGGAATTACCTAAAATAAATTAATTTTGTTGACAGCAGCATACAAGAGAATACAATGATACAAATTATACGACCTTTATTATTTATCATCTTTGCAATATTTGTCGGAACCGGAAGTGTTCAGGCAAATGAAGAACCCGCGAAAGGCGAACAATCCGGACATTCAGATAATTTTGATGCAGGAAAATTTGTGATTGAGCATGTCTCCGATGCTTATGAATGGCATATTGCAACTTTTGGCAAAACTCACATCAGCATTCCTCTTCCAATTATTCTTTACAGTTCAAACAAAGGGTGGAACTTTTTCATGTCATCCAGGTTCCACCACGGACATGAAACTTACAACGGATTCAGGATAGAACACGAAGGAGATAACGAAGGGAAAATAGTTGAATTAAATGAAAACGGAGAATTTGTAAGTTTACCCATTGATTTGTCAATTACCAAAACGGTTGCAGGAATATTTGTAAGTGTAATAGTTCTGTTGTTTATTTTCCTAAGCATTGCCAAATCAGCCAAAAAGCGCGAGAATCGGGCTCCAAAAGGAATGCAGAATCTATTTGAACCGGTCATCCTTTTTATTCGCGATGAAGTTGCAAAGCCTGCCATCGGTGAAAAAAAGTTTGAAAAATTCATGCCATTTTTGTTGACAGCATTCTTCTTTATCCTGATCAACAATTTGTTGGGATTGGTTCCTATTTTTCCATTTGGAACGAATGTTACCGGGAATATTGCCGTTACCCTGGTTTTGGCATTGTTTACCTTTTTCATAACAAGCATAAACGCCAATAAACATTACTGGAAAGAAATATACAATCCGGATGTTCCCTGGTGGCTTAAATTTCCCATTCCATTGATGCCGATCGTGGAACTTTCAGGAGTAATTACCAAACCGTTTGTGTTAATGGTCCGGTTGTTTGCAAACATGCTGGCCGGACACATGATCGTGACCGTTTTTGTAAGCCTGATTTTCATTTTCAACAAATTGATGGGAGTTGAGGCCGGATTGGGTGTTTCTGTCATATCAATGGCATTTTCAGTTTTTATTGTGCTGCTCGATATTTTGGTTTCATTTATTCAAGCGTACGTATTT
>Ga0208968_1001453_pt1 | contig 12776 bp, 6 predicted proteins | sample RifOxyA3_FD_184031 | JGI IMG/M metagenome (GOLD analysis project Ga0208968, IMG submission 184031) | Groundwater microbial communities from Rifle, Colorado - Rifle Oxygen_injection A3 (SPAdes) | ecosystem: Environmental > Aquatic > Deep subsurface > Groundwater | place: Rifle, Colorado, United...
GAGGTGATTGCAAAACGCCCGTTCTGCGGGAATCCAGGAGTCAGGAGACAGAATTCAGAATGGGATTCAAGCACAAATCCAGCGTGTCTTTCAATCATTCTGGCTACTGACTTCTGAATTCTGACTACTTCTGCAATTACCTCACGCGAGCAGCGGACGTCCTACGACGCCGTGCTGGCGGTGCTGGCGGCGTGAGGGGACGACACGGGTCCAGCACCACGAGCAACTGAAGGAATTGGCTCAATGCCTGCTCGCCCGAAGGTGAACTCCACGACCGCGACCGAGGTCAGCCTGCGACTGCTGCCTCCGTACACCATCGGTGCAGGCAGTCCCTAGCTGAGTGAGGACCAGCAGCGACTGTGCCAGATGGACGTTGCGGGAACGTTCGGCCTGGATGGCTGAATGGCTGCGCTGGGCCCAGCCCGCCGCTTCCCGCGGGGGCCGTCCGAATCGTCCGGCAACCGGGCGGTCCGCCGCCCGAGGGCACTCCCATGTTACTCGCGGGCTGCGGTAAAGTGGCCGGAGCGGCTCGCTCCGGCGCCCGCGGGAGCGAGCCGCTCCCGCCACTTTGCCAGAACGCTCAGACGGAAGCGAGTAACGTCCGCACATGATCGGGCGGTATTCCGCCTGGGAGCCGCTGACGCATCCCCCAGCAGTGCTTCCCGCCCCGTTGATCGCCTCAGATCGGCGCGTATATTTGCCGTGACGAACCATGGGCGACCGCCCTCGCGGTCAAACGGGAAAGGGAACATCTCATGACCTTCGCACGCCTCGTCCTCCCAGGCACTGTACTCGTCTGGCTCGCCCTCCTCGCCTGCGTCCGGGCCGAGACTGTCGTGCTGGACCCGATCGAGGGCGATCTCGCGGTGTGGGGACCTGCGGCCGAGCCCGAAACGAGTCTCGTCAAGACCGGCGCCACCGCGATGCGCTGGCATCCGGACAAGGGTCCGCTGCAGCGCTCAGACCTGGCGGTCGACCTGGCCACGTACCACTCGCTGCGGCTCTGGGTGCATGCGAAGTCCGCCACGTTCGCACAGGTCAAGATGACGGTTGCCACACCTGAAGCCGGCGACGCGTTCAGCCTCACGTTCAAGGTCGACTGGCAGGGCTGGAACCGCATGGAACTGCCCGCGACGCGGTTCTCGAGCACCGCCAAAGACGCGACCACGGCCTGGCACACAGCCAAGGGCCTGACGTTCGCGCCGGCACTCGACGGGTTCGAGCCGACCGAGCTGGTGTTCGACGGCATCGAGGTCTCGACCGACTGGCCGCAGTTCCAGCTCAACGACCACGAAGTGCTGATCGACTGGCTCTACTGGGGCGCCGAAACGCTCGGCCTCTGGCAACCGACTCCCGACACGCTCAAGGCGGCGGCCGGTACGTACGGGTTCGACCGCTACTGGTGCTGGGGCTGGATGTGGGTCGTGGAGAACCCCGCAGCGCGCGAGCTCTGCGCCTACACCCGGCGCTTCGACACCGACATCACCGGGTACCGCACGCTCGAGGTCCGCGTCTCCAACGACACCGAGGGCTACCTCTCCGTCCACCTCGTGGTCGACGGGCAGCGCAGTACCCCGGTCGCGTTCCGTAAGGGCACGTCGAAGTTCGACGAGATCCAGGTCCCGCTGCCGCCGGGCGGCAAGCGCCTCGAGGAAGTCACGCTCGACATCAGCGAACCGCCCGACGACATCGGCGGGTCAAAAGGCCGGCAGATCAAGTGCAACGTCATGTGGCTGCTGCTGCGCAAGCCGGACACGCCGTTCGGTTCCCCGCCCGTGCCCATCCCGCCATTCGAACCGGTCCCGCTCAACGGCACGCTCGAGCAGGACGGACTGCCCGGCAGCATCTACTTCGGCCGCGCCGACCTGCCCGCCATCCGCAAGCTGTTCACCGACGGCGCCGCGGCCAAGCTCGGCGAGAGTGTGCGGAAGCGCGCCGACCAGTACCTGGCCACCGTCCCGGAGAACTTCGCCGGCACCTGGTACCCCGGCAGCATGTGGGTGACCACGCGCACCGGTTGGCAGACCTGCCCCATCGCCGACTGCGCCAAGACCTGCGCCCTGGCGTTCGTCATCACCGGCGAGAAGAAGTACGCCGACATGGCCCGGCGCTGCCTGCTGACCATGACCCGCATCGATCAATGGGTGGAGGGCATCTTTGCGCGGTTCCCGCTCGGCTGGGGCGGACACGGCAACACGTTCACCGAGGCCGCACTGAGCTACGACATCGCCCTCGCCTACGACTGGGCCTACACGGCACTCTCCGATCCGGAGCGGCGCGCCGTGGAGGATGCGCTGCTGCGCCAGGGCGTGTGGTGGACCTACGACCTGCTGCGCCGCAACCCGGGCATTCTCAAGATGAACCAGGGCGTCGTGTTCGACTCCGAGATCGGCTGCGCCCTGCTCGCACTCGAGCGCAACCACCCCGAACTGCGCGCCATGCGCGAGCAGACCGCCGGGTGGGTCTGGCAGGGCGTCGAAGCCTACTCGCTGCAGGACGGCGCCTCCACCGAGGGCATCGGCTACTGGCACTACACTTGGAACACCGCCGTGCGCTACCTGGCAGCCCTCGCCTGCCGCGACCCGGACGGCACGCTGCAGCGCTGCCCGACCAACGTCAAGCTCGCCATGGACTGGCTGGTGCACATGAAGAGCAACGCGTCGCCGTCGTTCCGCGGCGTGTTCTTCTGTGACGGCGGCGGCGGCGCGCCGTCGCCGGCCGTCGCGGCGTTCTTTGCCAAGTATCTGAAGGACCCGACCGGCGCCTGGTTCCAGGCCCAGGCCGGCAGTCCGCCCGACGAACTGTCCGCGTTCATGTGGAACCACGCCACGCCGGCCCAGACCCCACTCATGATCACGGCCCGACACTTCCGCGGCGCCGGCTACATCTTCCTGCGCGAGGGCTTCCAGTACGGCGACCTGCTGTTCACGCTGCTCGGCCAACCGCGCATCGCCGGGCACGACCAGCACGACCGGTGCGCGTTCAGCCTCGAAGCGTTCGGCCAGAACCTGGCCATGGAACCCGGCATGATCAGTTATGAGAACCCGATCCACACCTCGCTGGCCAACACGCGGTTGCACAACACTCTCACCATCAATGGCCAAGACACGCGTTGCGAAGCGGCCGTCGCCGGATTCTTCTCCAGTCCCGCCGTGGACTATGCCGCCGTCGACGGCACCAAGGCCTACCCTGAGGCCGAGCACTACACGCGTCACGCCCTGTATCTGCGGCCCGACCACGTCGTCATCGTCGACAACCTGCGGCTGAAAACACCCGCCGCGGTGGAGTGGAACCTGAACTCAGCCGGCGAACTCGCGCTCGAAGGCAACCGCGTCCTCGCCCGCACGCCGTCCGCCACCCTGGTTGCGGATTTCGCCACGCCGCAGGCCCTGGCACTAGAGACGGAAACCTGGCCCTGCGGCCACCCCGGCAACGTCAACCACCACGGGACCCTGACGACCGGCAGCACAACCCAGGATGCCCACTTCCTGGTCAGCCTCTTCCCGGTCCAGAAGGGCGACGAGGCCCGGGTCGCCTGTACCCCGGTCGAACGCAATGGAGTGGTGTGCGGACTGCGCATTCGCCGCGGCAACGAAGAGGATCTGGTGTTGGAGCGACTCCCCGACCTGCCGATCGACAGCGACGGGCTCCAGAGCGACGCAGCCCTGGCCGTGGTTCGGCTCCGGGACGGCCAGCTAACCGGTGCGGCGCTCATCGGCGGCAAGTCGCTGCGGTGGCAGAACGCCGAACTCCTGGCCGCGTCGGCCGAGGCAAACCTAAGCGTCGCGTACCGCAGCGGCTGGGCCGCTGCGTCCATCCAGGCGCCGCCAGGCACGCAGGTGACGCTCCGCGCCGCCACGGCGCAACCGTTCCGGACCGCCGTACTCGGCGACGTGTCGGGCCGCTTCCCGTCCGCCGCAACCCTGACGCCGACCGAATCCGGCGCCACGTTTGTGGTCCCCGACGGCGAGGCGCCGCTGGCCGGCTGGTGGTTGGTCCTCGACAAGCCGGCGGGACTGTCGCTCCAGCCCGGGACCGCGCCGGGTTCGGTCACCCGCACGCTCGCGGACGGTGCGGAGTTCGCCAAACAGACGTTCTTCGGCGATACCGTCCCCGCGCAGGTGTCGCTTGAGTTCGCCGCCAGCGCCGACGCACCCTACGACGCAGGCAGCCTCTCGGTCCGGCTCGACGGCGCCCTGCTGCCGGACACAGCCCGGACCGTGGTCCCGACCGCCGACGGGCGCAGCCTCGTCGTCACCGTGCCGCTGCAAAGCCTGCTCGCGCCCGAGCAACTCCGTCCAAGCCTGGCCACGCCGCACCGCATCGAGGCGGTCCTGCGCGACGAAGCCCTGCTCCCGCGCCGCGTCGCCGGCGTGTGCCGCTTCACCATTGCCCCGCCGCCCAAGCCCGATGCGGTCTACCTCAGCGACATCCAGCCGGTCCAGAACTTCACGCACCTGCCGCCCGGCGGCGCGTTCGCGCACGGCGGCCTGATCCGCGACCGCGGCTACTCCGGGCCGGTCCTGCGCCTGAGCGGCATCGAGTACCCGAAAGGCCTGATCACCCACACCGAAACCTCCGACAAGGGCGGATACGCCGAGGTCGTGTACGACGTCGCGGCCCAGGCCGCGCAGAAAAAGAGCTTCCGCGCCCTGATCGGCGTCGAGGACGGGTCCGGCGGCGGTTCGGTCGTGTTCCAGGTCCTCACCCGGACCGGTGACGGCGCCTGGCAGGAACGGTTCAAGAGCGGCGTCCTGACCAGCGGCGGCGACCCGATCGACGTCGCCGTCCCGCTCGAGGGCGCCACCCAGCTCCGGCTTTACGTCACCGACGCCGGCGACGGCATCAGCTCGGACCACGCCGCCTGGGCCATGGCCAGGTTTGAGTAGCCGGGCGTGCTACGAGAAGTTATGGTGGCGGCGCGGGACCCTTGAGCCTACCCCCTCCGGTGCTCGACTCATCTCTCTGCCAACTATGGGGATTTCGAGGGCAATGGTTCTGCGGATTCAACGGGCGGTTCAGTTCACGTCTCGCGCCTTGCATGCCATGTATAACGGCAAGTGCATCACGCGATCCGTGCTCATCGGCGTGGCGGTGTAGAGTCGGAGTCCCCTTGGGCTCGCGGGGTGGGAATCCAGAAACGAGTGGAGGCTTTTCAATGAACCGGTTGCTCCCGACTTGACCTCTATGGGCAGAACTCGGGACCCGGCTGGCACCAGAAAATCCACTTCGGCCTGACTGTTGAGCGCTTCGCGAACCCAGAAGTAAAGTTGTCCTTCTTGACCATGGGGGGTAGCCGCCAGGAGTTCCTGCGCGACAAATTGCTCCGCCACGGCGCCCCGATGGATTGCCAACAGGTCGGGTTCCTGTACCAACTGGGCGTCGATCTGCAGTGAAGCGTGCATCAGTCCGACATCCACCATCACCAGCTTGGCGATCCGTTCGTTGCAGTCGCTTACGAGTGGCAATCCCTGTCCAGAACTGTGAAACACCCGCCGGATCACGCCGGCCTTCTCAAGGGCGACAACCGCAGGTTTGACATCGGACGAACGGGCCTCGGAATCAATGTGGGTAAATTTGAAACGTCCCCCGACAAGACCCGGGGCCCGCAGGAACATGTGTTCCGCAATCGATGCCTTGATCTTACCTGCATACTTGTAGAAGTCTTGGCGGTAGCTTTGCAGAATAGAAAGATGGGCGCGCCGGGTGCCGGCAACGTCATTTCCTTCCGCCATTGGCAGCAAAGCCTGGGGCATGCCGCCGCAGAACAGATAGTTGCGCAACTCGGCAAGGGCCTGTTGGTGGGCAGCCTCCGGCCAGACGGTTTCGTGGACTTTGAATGTCGACAATGATTCAGCAAGAGCCATGTTGCCACGGGCCCACAGGTATTCCTCAAAGGTCATGGGATGGAGCCAGAAGAATTCGACCCGCCCCACAGGCATGGAAAATTTCTCGGCTTCCAAAGCAAATTCAAGCAAAGAGCCTGTCCCGATCACGGCAAGATCGGGTCTGGTTTCATAGAAATATCGCAGAGCTGCGATCGACTGAGGGCATTCCTGAATCTCGTCGAGTAGCAACAGGCTGGTGCCTGGTTCCACCGGAGCAAATCCGAGAAAGGAAAGAGCCTTGAGAATCTCGGCAGGTTGCAGGGATAGGAATGCCGCCTTGGCCTCGGGGCGCAACTCAAAGTTCACTTCGATCAGACGTACACCTAGCCTGCGTGCCAGTTCTCGAACCACCCATGTCTTTCCGACTTGCCGAGCCCCTCGCACCAGCAACGGCTTACGGTCGCCACGCGAAAACCAGTCCATCAAATGATCTATTGCTCGTCTATTCACGTTTGGAATATATCTCCGTTATAGCTATTATCAAAACCTGCTTTAGCAATAATCCGTGTTTACGGCCGCTGACACCTCCCCCTACACACCCCAAGGAGCCCTCCCATGACCCCAGCCACACTCCGGAAGAAACTGCTCGCCTGCCTCGGCGGTCCCTGGCCCAAGCCTGGCCCGCTCAAGCCACGGCGCAACGGCGATCTCATCCGCAAGGACGGTTACCGCATCGAGGCCGTATCGTACGAGTCCGAACCGGGTGACCGCGTCCCGGCGCTGCTGTTGGTCCCAGACAGTGTCGACGCCCGGCGCCCGGCACCGGCTATTGCCATTTGGCACCAGCACGCCGGCCAGTGGCACCTGGGCAAGAGCGAGCCAGCCGGCTTGGCGGGGGACCCGATGCACCACACCGGCGCCGCGCTCGCCCGCGAGGGCTACGTCGTGCTCTGCCCCGATGCACTCTGTTTCGAGGACCGGCGCGACCCGGCAGGCAAACTAGAGGCCGGCAACTTCGAGCGGTTCGAGTTCCTGCGCTACGTGGTCGCGGGTAAGTGCATGGCGTGGAAGAACATCCTGGACATGCGGCGTGCCGTCGATTACCTCGTCAGTCGTCCCGAAGTCCGTGCCGACCGGATCGGCTGCTACGGGCACAGCATGGGTTCGACGCACACGTTCCTGGTCGGGCCGTGGGAGAAGCGCCTGCGCTGCCTGGTCGGCAACTGCTGCCTGCCCACGTACGCGGCCATCCACCGCACCAAAATCCTGCACTGCTTCCCGAACTTCATTCCGGGCTGGCTCCAGTACGGCGACACCCCGGACGTGGCCGGGCTCATCGCCCCGCGCGCGCTGCACCTGAACTTCGGCGAGCTCGACGGCGGCAGCCCGATCCGCGAAGTCCGCCAGGCCGTCAAGACCATCACCCGAGCGTACACCGCGGCCGGCGCGAAGCAGAACTTCTCATACTACATTGAAGACGGCTCCGGCCACATACTGTCCGACGAAATGTGGCGCCGGACCCGCGACTGGTTCGATCGACACCTGCGCTGATTGGGGAAGCAGGGCGCCAGTGGCTCGGACCGTCCCGGGCCGAAGCGGGGTGCTCGGGCCGGTCCCCGGCCGAGACCCTCGGGCCGGGACGGCCCCGAGCACTCTGCTGCGGCCCCGGAGGTCCCGCGCCACTGCCGCGGGGAGCGCAGGGCTGTTTCAAGATCCGGCGCCGCGTCTCGAAAGGCCACGCCTCCGCGCACACCAAGTAGGGGCGGCCTGTCCTCAGGCCGCCCCCCAATGCTACTAAGGTTCTCGGCGACGTCACCCTATGGAGCGCGGTGGCAAGTCCGCCACGGGCGGCGCGACACCGCTTTGGCTGAGGCGCATTGCCCGCGCGACGTACTCCAGCCAAAGCGGCGTCGCCGGGCGCTCACTCGCCCTCTGCCGCCGCACTCCACATGCCACTGCCGGTGGCCACGGTCCGCCGCGGTGCCAACGGGGCTGCCGAGCACGACGGGCACACAGCGCGGGAGAACCTTAGTAGCATTGCGTTGCCCCCCCCCCGAGCAACGCACGGACGAATAATGCGTCAGCGCCTCCCGGGCGGCAGACCGCCCGGTCATGTTGGGCTGTCACTTCGGCGTCTCCGTCTGAGTCCCGCCTTCAGGCGGAAGTGGCAGCGACGCTTCAGCGAGCGGCCCACGGCGTTGCCACACGGACACGTGCCGACGCGCCGGGACACGCACCGTCACGCGCTCTCGCTCCCCGCGATGCTTGCACTTGACTTCCGTTGCCGATTACTGTACTAGTATAGTAGTACGGATGAGTGACCGGCAAGGACGGCGCGGGTTGCAGCGCGGCACTCTCCCGAGGCAGAGGTACAAAGACAGTGGACGCGGAACCCAAAGCAACAGCCCCGCAGGTGGCGTGCTGGTCTTCGGCAGTCGGAGCCATGCTTTGGAAAGAATGGCGCCAGCAATGGCTGCCGTTCGTTCTGCTTGCCGGGTTGGCGCCTCTGATCATGCTGGTTGGCGGCCACTGGTCGCCGTTCGTTGCCGCAGGCTGTGCGAGTCTTATGGTGTGGGTGGCGATCCCGCTTGTCGTCGGTGCCAACGTCTTCGCGGGCGAGCATGACCAAGGCACCGACGCGTTCTTGTACACGCTGCCGGCGTCCGCGGGGTGGTTCTTTCGCGCCAAGTTCCTGGCCGTGGGCGTGCTGTCGCTCCTGGGTTTCCTGCCCGTACTGCTGCTCAGTCCATTGCTGCCGCCCTGTCCTGACAAGCTATGGCTGGATCAACCGATGCAATGGATCGAGCGTGGCGCTCTGGTCTCCGTCTTCACTACTGGCGTGGTCTCTGCGGTTGCGTCCTTTCGGGGCCGCGTTCTGTCGACTCTGCTGGTGTCCATGGTCGTGGGCGCAGTTGGCGCTGCTTGGCTGGGGTTCTGTGCGGCGTTCATGGTCAACTTTCCGCCTTGGCGCTGGGGAGCCGCGTGTCTGGTGATGGTGTCTGGTGTTGGCCTGGCACTGGTTATCGCGGGTTGGCTCTTCAGCCGGGGCCAGACAGAGACGTTTGCTGCCGTCGCGGCACGTGGGTTTGGCGCGGCTGCGGGTTGGGCTGTGCTGGTTGCCGTGCCCTCAGCGATCAGTTGCGTCTACGTGTGGTTTGTGATGACGCCGGGCGACTACGCCGTTCCAAAGCCCTACCGCCCGATCGATGTCTGGATCTCGGATTCCATACCCGGGCCTGGGTCGCACCCTTACGTCGCGTTCCAGTGCGAGCACCGCCGGCACGAATACGGCCTGCTCTCCCTCCATAGCGGTGGCTCGGAGCGTGTGGCGTTCCTGAACACAGAGACGGAGAAGTGGGTGTGGTTTGACCGGTACCGCATGAGTTCAGTTGACGCTGCCTGGTGGGATGGCGGCTGGTCCCCCGATGGCCGAAACTGCCTCGTCGCCAGGAGCAGGCTCTGGGTATGGCCTTTCGATTGCGTGAACCCTGGGGCCCCGTTCGAGGCCGAACGCCCTTGGTGGGGACCCGATCGAGGTTGGACCGTTTGGGCATTTCGCGCGGCCGAAGGGACATCCTCGCAACTGCCGGGACCGGCGCCTGAAGGCTGGTTCGACAACGACTGGGTCTTCTCGCGCCGGTACTCGGAGACGGGAGGGTCATGGACGGGGCTGCCGTTCCACAATGTCAAGACGGGCGAGCGCGCGGTCTGCCGCTCGTCAGGTCCACCTGAAGAGCGCCTGATGCGAGCCGGCGCCGGCGTCTTCGGGATGCGGTTGGCCGTGTCGGAACCCGCTGCCGGAGCTGGCGGGGCGCAGGCAGTTGTCCAACGATACCGTCCTGACCTCAGGCAAGCCGAGGAAACCGTCTTGTCGCATCCGTGGGAGCACCCGTACTTGCTCGGTCTCGCGCCGGACGGGCGGTGGTTCCTGGTCGGGGAAGCGCGTGATCGTCAGAAGGACGGCCAAACGATGTGGCTCTTTCGCCCTGATCAGAAAGAGCGTCCACAAACGTGGCTTGTTCAGGTTGGGACGGGCACTGTCCGGCTTCTTGCGCCGCCCCAAGGATCGCTTGCCATCGCGCCGCCGGTGTTCATTCCGGGCGCTGACCGGGCGGCCGTGCTGCTGAGCGATGGCGTCGCGGTATGCGATCTCAACGCCGACCGGTGGCGCTCCTTCCGCTTCCCGTCCCTCGGTTATCTCGACACAACGTCGAACTATCCTGTTTGTGGCTGGATCCGATGCGCACCCGATGGCCGCCATGCGTTCCTCCAAGTCACCAGTCCGTACGCGTGTGGCGTCATCGACCTGGAGGACGGCCACGTCTGGCCTTGGGAGACAGACACGGGGGTAGACGAAAGCGCTGTGGAATGGCTCACCGACAAGACGCTCTTGGTGCGGCTCGATAGTGGCCTTCTCGATGATGGTCTATGGATAGTGAACTTGGACGGCACGCGGGTGCGACGGCTCCTGCCGCGCCAGGTGGAGGACGCACCATGAGCGAACCACCCGCCATCGCCGTCGGCGGACTCCGCAAACGCTACGGAACGACTCTTGCCGTGGACCGGGTCACCCTGGACGTGCCACATGGCGCCGTTTTCGCGCTGGTGGGCCGGAACGGCGCCGGCAAGACGACCCTGATCCGTATGCTGCTCGGATTGACCCCCATCGCCGAAGGAAGCGCCACGGTGCTCGGGCGCGACTCGGCGAAGGACCACGTCTGCGTCCGCCGCGAGGTGGGTTATGTCCCGGAGAACCACCACTACTACGGGTGGATGACCGTCGCGGAGGTGCTCCGGTTCGTCTCCGCGTTCTACCCGAGCTGGGACGTTGCGCTCTGTCGGGACCTGGTCGCCCGCCTTGGGCTCGAACCCGACAGCAGACTCCGGACACTATCCCGCGGCATGGTCGCCAAGGTCGCGCTGGTGCAGACGCTGGCGCACAAGCCACGCGTGCTCATTCTGGACGAACCCACGAGCGGGCTTGACGCCGTGGTGCGCCGGGAGTTCCTGGAGAGCATCGTCGAGGTCGCCGTCGAGGAAGGCAGGACAGTACTTTTCTCGTCACACCTACTGACCGACGTCGAACGGGTTGCGGACCGGGTAGCGGTGTTGTCCGCGGGCAGGCTTCGCCTGGTCGAGGAACTGCCACGCCTGAAGACGCGCATGCGCCAGTTCCGCGTCACGTTCCCGCACGACCCGCCGGACAACTGCGGCATCCCCGGCGTCGTGTCGTTGAAACGGGACGGGCGGCAATGGCTGCTCGTCGTAGACACCGCTGTGCCCGGGGCGGAAGCCGAACTGCACGCCTGTCTCGATGGCGCTGTCATCGAACCGTTGCCCATGAACCTGGAAGACATCTTCGTGGCGTTGGAAGGCGCCGCTCCATGACGGACACAGGCCCAACCCGGCCAAGCGGAACCAAGACGGATGTCCAATATCGAATGATCAATGTCGAATAGGGCTATGTACTTGACTCAACCACCCCCGACGGGTTGTGTCTGCGATTTCTCCCTGCGCCACCTGCCAGCTCGTCTGGCAGGAGCGAGTGTTCTGTGGCTACCGTCGGACGGCAGTCTGTTTTTCCTCCCCGCCCGGCCGCCTGCAGACGGCCGGGCGGGGAGGAAAAGAGGTGTGCAGCGTCGTTAGCCGTTGAACCTATTCACCTGCCGCACGAGGCGGCAGGGGTCCAACGTCGAATGTACCGAAGCCGTGCCCCATCTCCCACCGTGTGCCCATTCCGCAAGGTCCATCGTCCATGGTCCATTGTCCATTGTCCATTGTCCATGGTCCTTGCAGCGCAACGAGATGTGTAGCATTTCCGAGACGTATTGGGGGAAATGCGGAATCCGCGGCGGGGTGCTAAGGCCGTCCAAGGGACGGGGGCATTTTGTACTCGATGAACGATGTACATTGGGCGTGGTGATCTTGCCCGGAGAGCCGCTCGAGAAGACCTAGGTCATTGCCGCACATCACACACCGCCCTGAGGCCTTGCGTATTGCTTTGACTTTGGCGTGCCTTGTGTTTGTGGCTTCGCGTTCCGCTTCGGCACGTTTGGCTTCTTCCTCGCCGCCCTCCTCCGCGTCCTCCTGGCGGCGCTCCTTCTCCATCGGGATGTCACGGGTGTAACCCGAGAACAAGTGGTTGCCTTGGGGGTGTGGCGGTTCCCGCCGGGCAGCCTCCCTTGGCGTGGATCCTTTCAACGTCGTATCGAGTGATTCCACCCGCTGCGGGACACCTGTGTGTGGAGTTCGCTCCTGCGACGCCGACGGTTCATTCTGTCCGTCCCGAGTAAGCGGAATGGGCGGAGCTGAGGAGGGCGGCGCCGGAACGGGCGTGACGCTCGCGCCCTGAAGACGTTGGTCAGCTTCCCGCCGTAGAGATTGCCTCTGTTCAGGCACCTGGATGGTGACCCTTCCCACCCGAACTCCGTCCCCGGGCGTCAGCGCCTGGGGGGCGGTGATGCGTTCGCCATTGACGAAGGTGCCGTTGCGGCTCCCCAGGTCTTCGACGTGCCAACGCCCATCCTGCAGGAATAGCCGACAGTGGTGCTTCGAGACTTGGGTGTCCCCGACGACGAAGCTATTGTCCAACTGCCGGCCGATGGTGAACGCCTCTCCCGAGACCTCCACCTCCTGTGCCGGCACCCCGTGCGTCAGCACGATGAATCTCGATGGTACGTCGTCCCCGCTATCCATGGTTCGCTACCCTCGCCTGCATTCACGGACACGCCACGGTCGTGGTGGGGAACCGCACTCGCCATCTCGGGTCGGCGGCCGCCCCCTGACTCCCGCTCTGGATTATACAGCGTCAACACACCGCGGCAAGTGTCGCGGCCCGAACCGGGTGATGGATGACGCCCGGGCCGGTAATGCGTCAGTCGCGGGTGCACGGTTGGGCGGTAAATGGCCAAAGTGGCGGGAGCGGCTCGCTCCCGCGGGTGTCGGAGC
>Ga0208968_1001455_pt1 | contig 12770 bp, 9 predicted proteins | sample RifOxyA3_FD_184031 | JGI IMG/M metagenome (GOLD analysis project Ga0208968, IMG submission 184031) | Groundwater microbial communities from Rifle, Colorado - Rifle Oxygen_injection A3 (SPAdes) | ecosystem: Environmental > Aquatic > Deep subsurface > Groundwater | place: Rifle, Colorado, United...
CAACGCTACGATATCTACGCTTGTTCATGGGGATACCTCCAACTTCTCGGTGGATACAATCTCAAGTCAAGCACTTGGGCTCCGAACTACGAGGGTCCCCTTCTTTTTTTCCTTTTTATAACTGACTTCGCCGGGTGAAGAAGCAACTCCGCGCAACCCCCGACCATGACGCCTTCAATAATGACTTCGCTCGGATCGATGAAGTCATTACCGGGGAGCGGATGTTGAAACACGGCTGGGAGGAGTTCAAAGAGACCCTGATCCTTCCGCAGCCGAACGAGCCTGGAGCGATCCGAAACACAGCCCGTCCGTCGGCCTATCTTAACGTTGGCTGCGTCGCCAGTGAGCTCAACCTGTCTTTTTACCAAGCAATTCCCAACTATTTTGTGGGCGTTGGCTTGCTGTTTACCTTCCTTGGCTTGGTCGCCGCGATTTACTTCGCAAGTGAAGGTGTTGCTGGCGATGTGAAACAGGCGAAGGAATCGCTTGGAAACCTGTTGACCGCCGCGACCTTCAAGTTTGCCACGTCGATTGCGGGCCTCGGCTCATCCATCCTGCTTTCGTTCTTCGTCAAATTGCTGACCCTTCGGGTTCAGCTCTACTTTGATCGCCTGTGCGTGCTCCTGGAACAGCGGATGACCTCGGTCACCCCCGAATGGCTGGCAGTTCAGCAGGTCGATGAACTGAAGAAGCAGACGGTCCAACTTGAGCGTTTCAACACGGATTTCGCCGTCGAGGTGGCCAAGGCACTGGAAATGCGCCTGAACGATTCTCTCGGGTCCGTGATCTGCAAGGCAGTAGAGCCGATGGTGTCGGCCATTGACGGCATGGCCAAGAATTTTGGTGAAGTAAATCAGGACGCCATGCACCAGATGGTCGGCGAGTTCAAGAGCAGCATTCAAGGCGCTGCGGGAACTGAGATGACCGCATTGGCTCAGACGCTGTCCAATCTCCAGGGAACCCTCGGGACGATGATTTCTGGTCTTGGTCAGAGCGGGGGAAGCTTCGGCGACCGCATTGAAAAGTCTGCCGAGCGTTTGGAAAATCTCATTGGTGGCGCAGCGCGGTCGATGGAAACGAGTGTTGCAGAGTCAGCCTCGCGCCTTGAGAAAATACTCGACGGCGCATCACAGTCGCTGCGAACGGATGCCGAGAAAGTTTCCGAGGAACTTGGGACTGCCATTGCCGCTATCGCCAAACAGTTCCAAGGCGGCCTAGCGGATGCTGCCAGTCAGTGGAACGGACAACTTTCGGCGTCCGCCGAGGGGGTCAGGGGGGCGGTTGACCGTGCGGGTGAAACTCTTGCCATGCGTGTGGACGAGGCAACTCAGCGTTTCAGTGACGTTGTCGTTCCCTTTGCCGCACAGATCAAAGGACTTGAAAGCACACTTCATGCACTTGATGGGCGCATGAAGGCCCAGATTGACGGTTTCGACGGTTCGGTTGTCCGTTTGCGGGAGGTTATGATGGGATTGGACCAGTCCCTGGGGCATCTTCGTGAGGCCGGAGCACCTATAGCGCAGACCGCAGACCGCTTTTCGCGCGCCGCCCAACAAATTGAAGCCACATCGCAAGCCGTCAAGCAGTCGCATGATCAACTCTCCGAGGTTGCGAGGACGATCCGCGATGGGGCTCAACTCGTCCAGCAAAGTTGGGAAAGCTATCGCCAGCGCTTCGAGAAGGTGGATGAAGATCTATCTGCTGCTTTCGGACGAATTCAGCAGGGAACAGATGCTTACCATGGTCGCGTTGTCGAATATGTTCAAAAAATTGATGGTCACTTTGGGAATTCACTGAAGCTCTTGCATGGCGGCATTGAGGGGCTTAGGGAGACAGTGGAAGAGCTTGCGGAGGCCGCAGATAAGATGGCCCGCGCTGGCGTCTAAAGGGAGGCTGAGCCATGGCCCATCCGAACAATGGTATGCACGCGGTCGAGGAGGAGAGCTATTTCGTATCCATGACCGACCTGATGGTTGGCATGCTCTTCATTTTCATTATTATGCTCATGGCCTTTGCTCTGAACCTGCGTGAACAAGAAGACAAGTTCGATCAAACCACCAGCGCTCTTACTCAGGCGAACGAGACACGCAGGGAAATGCTGGAAGACATCAAGAATCAGATGGAGAAGCTTGGCGTAAAGGTGATCATCGATCCGGAAAATGGCGTTCTCCGTCTGCCTGAAGAGCTACTCTTTCCGCGAGGCGAATTTCTTTTAACCGAGAAGGGGCGCGACGCTCTGAAGCGGCTGGCCGAGGTTATGGCCAAAGTGCTTCCTTGCTATGCCAACGCTCCGGCCAATTCCTCTTCTTCGTGCCCGCCTTCCCATGGCGGGCGGCTTGAGGCCGTATTCATCGAGGGTCACACCGACGACCGCCCCATCGTCGGCAAGATGAATAACGGCATCAAATCCAACTGGGACCTCTCGGCTGCCCGAGCTATCGAGACATTCAATGCTATTGTCCAACACGCTCCGGCGCTGGCTCTTGTGGACAATGACGGCCGTCAACGAATTCTTGGGGTCAGCGGCTATGCGGAAAACCGCCCCGTCCGCAAGGAAGACAGCGAGGATGCGCGTTCCTCAAATCGACGGATCGATCTACGGTTCCTCATGGCAACCCCGAATACGGAAGAGCTATTAAGGATCAAAGAAAGCCTCACAAAAGGCGAAGGTCGCAAATGACCCTTCGAGAGTCTCTCTCTGCCGCACGACTGCCAGTCTTACCCAAGTTGCCAGACCTCCCCAAGGTCGCTGCTGAAGAGGATGAATTGGCGAAAGTGTTCGGCACCGGAGGGAAGCAACTCTCCGGGATGGATGCCGAAGCGCTGGTTCGTCGTATTCGGGCAGCGCTTTCCAGCGGCAGTTGGGGCGACATCTCTTTCCGCGAATGGAAATCTGCGGTTTGGGTCTCATTCAGTGGCGAAAGGCCACTCGCAGAGGAAGCTGGGTTCCTCGACCGCTTGATCAATCAGTTTCGATCTCGCCGCAAGCGTACCGCCTATCAGGGATTGATCCTCGCTTACCTGAAGGAGTTTGATCCCTCCAAGCCAGCTATCCGCCGTGTGGCGCAAGAGCTTGAAGGAGCCGTGCGGCAGTTTGATTGGGCGTGGGCTGACCGTCATGACCGTTACCGTCTGTTTGCCCCTGACGAAGCGCCCCATAGGGTTGCGGACGCATGCTTGGCGTCGAAGGCGGATCCGCGAAGTGTCCTCGATTCACTCGGCATGGGCGGCGGGCGGATGTCCGGAGGGATGGCTGCACACGCGTGGCTTCGAGCAGTGAATCGAATGCGTGAGACGCTTTCACAAAAGGTGCCCAACGCCGCACTTTTTGATGCTGTCTTGGCATGGAGCGTAGCGGATGGAAGCTTGCTCTATCCATCCCATCGAGCGGCCCTGGCTACTGCACTTCTAATGCCGTGGGCAGAACGCGGTCCTACCGAAGACATCAAAGAAAAGATATCGGCTTTCCTTCTTGGCCACCTAAAAGATCCCCGCCTTCCAATCAATGCTAAGGAATGGGTTGGTGTCCCGGATGAAGCGGTTGCTGTCCTTCGAAAATGGCTTACCGGCGTGGCCCTGGAGCAATTTTTCGAGGTGGTCGATCAAGTGGCACAGGAACACATGTGGCGGTTTCGTCGCGCCTTCTGGCTGGCCTATTACAACGCCGACGTGATCAATGACGCCTGGGTGCTCTTTGGGCCGAATGCTCAGGACTATGCAAGGCGTGCTTTTGGAAAAACGCAGTCTTACGGAGCCTTGGAAAAAGGCAATCAGGTTCAATCTGATCATTCCGTTCTTTTGATGAAAGTTGGCAAACTGACCATTGCCGATTGGAGCCATAATGGTAAGTGCCACATTTGGCTGGACGGGAATGCATCAAGTCCAAAGCTTTATTTGAATAGGTACTCGAGACGCGACGTGGTTCGTGGTTCCGATAACGATGGACAAGTCCACCACGGCAGCAACTATGGAACGTGGCAGCGACAGGTCGCCACCTATATCCGCACACGCACGGGCATTTCCCTATCCGAGAAGAGCTATATGCCCGAGGGATGGAGACGTTGATGGCGAAGGTCGCGCTTTCCTGCGAGGTCCAATCAAACGGATTCGCCTTCCGCCTCCTGCGTCATCCTGTGCTTGGTGCCGCCCAATCGGTCACGATTTCTGAATGGGCGGAGGCTGCATCGGAGCCCCTTCTTCCTGGGGTTTCGCAGCTTCTCGCCTGGGTTGATGACGAGAATAGTGCCGCCGTTGCGGGCGATGCCGTTCTTGTCCCTCATCACATCGTTGCCGCCCTTGATGTTGGGACCGCGCGTTCAATATCGGCACCACCGTCGCCGCCTTTCCTTCTTGATCTCCAGCACGTCGGTACCATTGACCGCCCCGAATTCCGCTTCAAAGCCACATGGCTCCAGACCAACGGACAACCAGTCCCAGGTGTCCGCAAGGAGGGGGCTTCACTGAAAGTCGGAACCAAGATTTTCCGCATTCCAGAACCTCTCTATGGAATTGTTGAAGCCGCCGATGCATTCAACGCAGCCCCACCGGATGACTTGGATGGTCGTTTCCGGGCTTGGGCAAGGATGAGGGGCCTCCTGCCCGAGGAGAGCGGAAAATCCATCCAGGTCGATGGCTATCTGGGAAGCACCAGAGTTGCCCATGCGGCCAGCTTTTCGTTGGCGCTACACAGTGGAGCCGACGGTTTTACATTCGATCCAGTTCTTTTCGGCCCAGACCTGACAACGGCTGCGGCCGAGGGGGACGACGAGATGCCGCATGAGGTTGAGGGGCTTTTGCCCCCAGCCCAGCAGGAACTGTTCGCTCGGAAGCGATTTCCCGAGGCCACCGAGTGCCGCGCCAATTATGCGCTTGGCGCAGGCTGGTATGTTGTTCTGGATGAGCCTGTTCGCAAAGCACTTGGCGTGGTCAGAAAGGCCCAGAGGGCGCCCCAGGAGATACGGAAGGAGTTCGTCCGGAATCCTCGATCCTTTATCTCCAAGGCACTTGCAGATGATTTTCCTGATGACGTACTCGAGGCGGTCTTCCTTGAAACGGCGGAATTTTCGGAGAGGGTTCGGGATGTTGGTATTTGGCAGCCCAAAGTTCTGCCCTGGATAAAGAAGAGCAAGGATAGCTGGTTGCCGGAATCCTTCGGCATCCAGGTTGGGGGCCAAACGATGGCGCTTGAGCCCGAACAAGTGCCAGACCTTCAAGCCGCCATCGAATCCGCGATCACCGAGGGTAAGCCATCGGTGAACTGGAATGGTATCGACGTTCCGGCCACGTCAGACACCCTGTCGACGCTCGTCTCATTGATGGGGGAGGTCAAACCCGCTCCCGGAGCCGACTCGTTGATTGGGCTTGCGGAAGATAGCGTCGCGTTCGACCACGGCCCAGCTGTTGGTGGCGGCCAATATGTGCTGGAGATTGACGACAATCTCTCTGAGGTGGGATATCAGCGGGTCCGTGTTTCTCGTCCCGCCGCCCCGGTTAAGGGAATTCCGACACGCCTGAAGACCGCGCTAAAGGCGCATCAGGAAGAAGGGCTGGCGTGGCTGCAAGAAGCCTGGACCTCGGGACAGCCCGGTGTGCTGCTGGCAGACGACATGGGGTTGGGCAAGACACTTCAGGCGCTTGCCTTCCTGGCATGGTTACGGGAGGGCATGGATCTTGGGCGCCCGAGGTCTGCTCCAATCCTGATCGTTGCCCCAACGGGCCTTCTGAAAAATTGGGAACAAGAGCATGACCAACATTTGCATCTCCCTGGTCTGGGTGATGTCCTTCGAGCCTTTGGGTCTGGGCTTGCCGATATTCGCAGCCGCAAAGGGCGAGAGATTGAAATTGGGCAGGCAACCTTGGATGCGGCCAGATTGTCCAGGGCCGATTGGATTCTGACGACTTACGAGACTCTCAGGGACTACCAGCACAGCTTCTGTTCCATTCGATACGCGGCGGTCGTCTTCGATGAAATGCAGAAGGTCAAGGTGCCGGGCACCGTCATGACCCACGCATCGAAAGCACTGAATACCGACTTCATCATCGGCCTCACCGGTACGCCCATCGAGAACAGGCTGGCGGATCTGTGGTGCCTCATGGATACCATCCAGCCTGGCCTGCTCAAGGATTTGGCCACGTTCAGCCGCATCTACGAGAAGGAGGAGAACCCCGAGGACCTCCGGCAACTCAAAGCCACTCTGACGGAGCCATCTCCGTCGGCGCCACAGGTCATGATGCGGCGGATGAAGGCCGATCGCTTGAAGGGGTTGCCCGAAAAAATCGAGCACCCACTGGAACAGTTGATGTCGCCAGCCCAAGCGGAAGCATACGACGAGGCAGTGAAGGCGGCTCGGGCGGGCGGTGGGGGCAGCAAGATTCTCGAAGCCCTGCATCGCCTCAGGTCGATCTCCCTCCACCCGCTCCACCCCAGTTCCGCCACCGACGACAACTACGTCGACCTGTCGGCACGGTTCAGGCTGGCTTTGGGAGTTCTCGATGCCATTGCCAGCAAAGGGGAAAAGGCGCTGATCTTCCTCGAATCCCAGGAAATGCAGCCTTATCTCGCGGGGCTACTCCAGCGTCGATACAAACTTAAGTCCTTGCCCATGCTCATCAACGGTACGGTGACCGGTCCCAAGAGGCAGGACCGTGTCAACGCATTCCAAAATGCAGGCAAAGGCTTCGATGTCATCATCCTTTCTCCCCGTGCGGGTGGCGTCGGCCTGACGTTGACCGCCGCCAATCACGTCATTCATCTGTCCCGCTGGTGGAATCCTGCGGTGGAGGACCAATGCACCGACCGTTGTTATCGCATTGGCCAGACCCGCGAGGTTCATGTCTATTACCCGCAGGCGCTCCATCCGGCGTATCCGGATCAGAGTTTCGACCGTCGGCTTCATGCCCTTCTGGATCGCAAGCGGCAGCTCAGCCGCGAGATGCTGATGCCTCCGACCAGTCCGGACGACACCAAGCACCTGTTCGAGCAGACCGTTGGCTCGGATTCGGCTTACACCTTCGACATGGACGGCATTGATGCCATGGAGCCGATTCAATTCGAGCAGTGGGTGCTCGGTCGGCTAAAGGATGTTGGGCACAAGGTCAGCAAGACGCCAAAGAGTCACGATTACGGTGCCGATGGCGTGGCTTACCATCGCATTTCCGGTCGCCCCTACATCATTCAGTGCAAGCACACCCAGTGTTCCACACCGCCGGACAAGGCGATCGCCGATTTGCTGAAGGCGAAGACGTCATACTCGCTGAAGAATCCAGGCCTCATTGCAGTCACCAATGCGGTTGCATTTGGGCAAACGGTTGCCGACAAAGCTGCCCGTGAAGGCGTACTCCTGGTTTGCCGAAGCAATTTGGAGAAGTGGCCGTTCTTGCTCGATTGATATGCCGCGTTCGACCAACCATTGCTAATGTCGTAGCAATGTTGGAGGAAGTCACGAACTCAACCGACCGCATCCAGAAAGTGCGCATACGTGACAAGGAGTTGTCGCAAAGAAGGATATAGATTGTCATTCATATTCGTATCAAGACCAAGGGCGGCATCCAGCCAACCAAGAATCTCTCGAATATTTGGTTAGTCTCCCCTCTCGCCCCTCTCCGAGAAAATGTCCGATGATGGAGGATAGAGAAATAATCTGGGTTGCTTCCCGCCAGGGTGGCCCGGTGCCGATAGAATAGGTGGCCAAGATGGGCGTGCAATACCCTGGCTAGACCAAGGAGGGGACTACAGCCCCAATTCCCGCTGTCCAGGCTGCCATTGACTGATATCGATTTGGGCCATGCCAATCCCCAGCGAGCGGACCCACTTGGCGCTGGAGTCCAGAGAACTCCAGGTCTTTACGCTGCCTTTCAGGGTATGCGCAGTGGTGGTCCCGGTCGGGGTGTCTGCCTCGACATGAAACAGGGCACCGCAGGCGATGATGCGCACCCGCTTGACCGCACCGGCCTCAATCAATGCGCGAAGTGTCTTCTCGTTCATCCTCTTCCATCTCCTTGAATAATGAACCCTGCTCGGGAATAGAAATACCGACATCATTACAGTGGCGCCGGATAAGCACCTCCAACATGTTGGCAATACTGCGCTGATCACGCAGCGCCGCCTCACGCAACGCCTCTTTCACGAAGGGATCAATGCGTAGATTGAGGAGGGCGGTTTTCTTGGGTGCCATGGATGCAGTGTTGTGCGATGTATTGTGATTGTAACGCAGATTGCTATGCAGACAAGGTATACTTGAAGCCTCGGCATCGCTAGGATGATGGCTCAAAAGCCCTGTAGGTGCTCACCTTCACCCAATCCGATAGGCAATGCGATGAACCTCCCCATTCCTGTAGAAAGCATTTACCTCGCCGTCTGCGCTCTCTTGCTTGCTCTGCTGGTGTTTTACATACGGAAACGCCGACTGGTCCGGATACGTCAGGATCACGTCAGGGACAATGGCTGCGCGGCAAGCAATCCACTCGATGGCTACTACCACTTCCAACTTAGGAACAGACCTTGCGTTCATGGCCGGATGGAGAAGTGCGGTATTCCTTGTACCAGGCCAGATAGGCGGTAGTGGCCGCGCCCAAGGTGACCGGCTTGCCCTTGGGCAATTCGGGTTTGCGGGCCTCATTGGCATACACGGTTGCTTTGCCCTGCGCCTGGAAGAAGGTCAGGATGTTGTCGCCATCCGCTTCCATGAAGTCGTCCGCCTCACTGAGAGTGTGCTTCACATACTTATCGCCGGTCCACAGCCTGGCCTGCCAAGTGCCGTTGCCCTTGACCGTGCACTGGTACCCCAGAGCCAGTCCCTCGCCGACCGTCACGAAGTAAAGCGTGTCCCGATTCGCCAGCTTGAGACGGTTGGTCCGGGTTTCGAGGGGGTTGCTTCTGACCGAGCTTGCCATGGCGACCTCCAATCGGCGGGTAACTGATGCGCCGGAATTGCCATGGACGGTATGGGACATAAATTTGTATTAATCGACAAAATCAATTAGTTATGGATATCCACTTTAGGCCTATTACGTGTATGACAAAGCTATTTCACGGCGGTAACAGGGGTTCGAACCCCCTAGGGGACGCCAAACCAAAAACGGCTTACAGCAATGTAAGCCGTTTTTTTGTCTGCGGGATACTGAGAGGCGTTGCGTTTATCCACCCCGCTTCACCATCCGCCCCAATACCGAAATGATGCCCCTCCCCGCTGCCTATCTCACGATCATTCTGATCTGGTCCACCACGCCGTTGGCCATCAAGTGGAGCGCCCAGGGGGTGGGATTCGCCTTCGCGGTGGCGTCGCGTATGGCCATCGGACTTGCCGTCGCCGGTTTGATCATGGCCCTGTGGCGGATTGGCTTGCCCTTGCACCGCCGCGCCCGCATGAGCTATCTGGCCAGCGGCCTGGGTCTCTTCGGCGCCATGACCCTGACCTACTGGGGCTCCCAGTACATCCATTCCGGCCTGGTTTCGGTGCTGTTTGGCCTGTCGCCGCTGGTGACCGGCCTCATGGCCATGCGCTGGCTGGAGGAGAAGGCGCTGACCCCGCCTAAACTCGCCGGCATGCTTTTGGGATTGGCGGGGCTGGCGGCGATCTTCGGCGACAGCCGGGAGATGGGCGGCATCCGCGCGGCTGCGGGGGTCGCGGCCTTGCTGGCGGGGGTGGCGATCTATTCGGCCAGCCTGGTCTGGATCAAGCGCATCGACGACGACAGCCCGGCGCTGGCCACCACCGCCGGTGCCATGGTGGTGTCGCTGCCCCTGTTCACGCTGGTCTGGTGGCTGACGGACGGCCATATCCCGGCCCAGATGCCCCTGCGCGCCGAGGCGGCCATCCTCTACCTGGGCCTGTTCGGCTCGGTGCTCGGCTTCGCGCTCTACTACTACATCATCAAGCACATGGAGACCGGCAAGGTGGCCCTCATCACCCTCATCACCCCCGTGCTGGCGCTGCTGCTCGGCAGCCTGCTCAACGGCGAGGCCGTGAGCGGGCGGGTCTGGCTCGGCACCGCCTGTATCGTTCTGGGGCTCAGCCTGCACCAGTGGGAGGCCCTGGCCGCCATCTTCCCGCCGAAGCCAGGCAAATGCTCCGGTTGACCGGCGGAACAGGCCCTTCAACCCCCGTCATTCGCCTCCAGCATCCCCCGCACGGCCCCAAAGCGCAGATAGAGCGCGGGCACCACGATCATGTTGAGCAGGGTGGAGCTGGCCAGGCCGAACAGGATGACGATGGCCATGGGCGACTGGATCTCGCTGCCCGGCTGGCCGCCCGAGAGGGCCAGGGGCACCAGGGCCAGGCCTGCGGCCAGTGCGGTCATCAGGATTGGGATCAGCCGCTCCTCGGCGCCGCGCCTGACGGCCTCGCGGGCGTCCCTGACCTCGTCGTGCTCCACCAGGTGGTGGATATGGGCGATCATCATCACGCCGTTGCGGGTGGCGATGCCGAACAGGGTGATGAAGCCGATGATCGAGGCCAGGGTGACGACCCCGCCCGCCGCGTACACGCCCGCCACGCCGCCGATGATCGCCAGCGGCAGGTTGAGCATGACGATGAAGGCATCGCGCACCGAATGGAAGGCGACGAAGAGCAGCAGGAAGATGCCCGCCACCACGGCGGAGCCGAGCAGCAGCAGGGTGCGTGAGGCCTCGGCCGCCGATTCGAACTGACCGCCGAACTCGATGTGGTAGCCCGCCGGCAGCTTGATCTCCCGCGCCACCTTCACCTGCATCTCCTCGACCACGCCCTTCAGGTCGCGCCCGGCGACGTTGGCCATGACCACGATCTTGCGCTGCACGTTTTCCCGGTTGATGAAATAGGGACCCCGGTCGTTCTCGATGTCGGCCAGGGCCGAGAGCGGCAGGCGCGCCCCGGACGGGGTGGTGATCAATGTGGACCTGATGCTGTCGATGTTGTCGCGCACCGCCGGGGCGTAGCGCACCACCAGGTCGAAGGTGGCCTGTCCCTGCACCACCCTGGAGACCGCCACCCCGTTGAAGGCCGTCTCGATGCTCTCCGATAGATCCTTCGCCGACAGGCCGTGCCGGGCCAGCGCGTCGCGCCGGTATTTGATCGACAGGAAGGGGATATCGACCTGCTGTTCCGGCTGCACATCGACCGCGCCCGCGACAGCCGCCATGACAGCCTGGACCTGCCGGGCAAGGCGGCGCAGTTCCGCGAGATCGCCGCCGAAGATCTTGACCGCGATGTTGGCGCGGCTGCCCGAGAGCATGTGGTCGATGCGGTGGGAGATCGGCTGGCCGACCACCACCTGCACGCCGGGCAGATTGGCGAAGTCGGCGCGCAGCGCGGCGAGGAACCCCGCCTTGCTCCGCCCGCCCATCTTCAGCGACACCTCGATCTCCGACTGATGCACGTCGAGTGCGTGGGGGTCGAGCGGCGAGCGTCCGGTGCGGCGCGCGGTGGCGACGACTTCCGGGTGGGCCAGCAGCACCGCCTCGACCCCCTGCATCAGCTTGGCCGACTCCTCGAAGGCAGTGCCGGGCAGGGTCTCCGCGCCCACCGTCAGTGTGCCCTCGTTGAAATCAGGTAGAAACGCCTGTCCGGCCAGACCAAGCCCGATCAGTGCCATTAGCAGCAGACCGCCGCTCGCCAGGGAGATCGCCTGCCAGCGTTCCAGTGTCGCGTCCAGCAGGCGCCGGTAGGTCTGGTGCAGCCAGCAGATCAGGCGCGTCTCGTGACCGGTGCGCACTTCATCGGATTCACCGAGAAACAGCGAGGCCAGCACCGGGGTGAGGGTAATCGACACCAGCAGCGAGGCGAACAGCGAGATCACATAGGCCAGGCCGAGCGGCACCATCAGCCGTCCCTCGACGCCCGAGAGGAAGAACAGCGGCACGAAGACCAGCATGATGATGAGCGTGGCAAAAACGATAGAGCCCTGGATTTCCTTGGTGGCGAGAAAGACCAGATGCAGGGTCGATTCCCGCTGGCTTTCCGGCATGGCGTGGTTCTCGCGCAATCGCCGCACGATGTTCTCGACGACGATGATGGCATCATCGACCAGCGCCCCCAGCGCAATCGCCATGCCGCCCAGGGTCATGGTGTTGATGGTCGCGCCGAGCCCTTTCAGGGAGAGGACGGCGGCGACCAGGGACAGGGGCAGTGCCACCAGGGTGATCGCCGTCGAGCGCGCCGAGAGCAGGAAGGCGAAAACAATCGCGACCACCAGGATGGCGCCGTCGCGCAAGGCCGCCATCAGATTGGCGATGGAGGTCTCGATGAAATCGGCCTGGCGGAAGAGGCGGTTCTCGATCCGCATGCCCTCCGGCAGGGACCTCTGGACCTCGGCAAGGGTGGCGTCGAGCACCCGCGTCAGTTCGAGGGTGTTGGCGGCGGGCTGGCGCTGGATGCCCAGTACCACCGCCGGTTTGCCGTTGGTGGAGCCGATGCCGCGCGTGACCGCGACGCCGAGGGCCACCTCGGCGACATGGCGGATCAGCACCGGCTGGCCGTCCCTCATGGCCACGACCGCCTCCGCCACATCCTCGACGCGGCGCACGCGGCCGATGCCCTGGATCAGGTATTCCTGTCCGTTCTCGGCATAGAACCCGGCGGCCGCGTTACTGTTGGCGCCCCCGACGGCCTTGACCACCTCGGCGATGGTCAGGCCGTAGGCCGCCAGCCGTTCGGGCTTGAGCGTCACCTGGAACTGTTGCAGGTCGCCGCCGATGGGCAGCACCTCGGCGACGCCGGGCACCGCCAGCAGGCGTTTGCGCAGCACATAATCGGCGCTGTTCTTGATCTCGACCGTCGAATGCCGGTCTGAGG
>Ga0208968_1001460_pt1 | contig 12753 bp, 12 predicted proteins | sample RifOxyA3_FD_184031 | JGI IMG/M metagenome (GOLD analysis project Ga0208968, IMG submission 184031) | Groundwater microbial communities from Rifle, Colorado - Rifle Oxygen_injection A3 (SPAdes) | ecosystem: Environmental > Aquatic > Deep subsurface > Groundwater | place: Rifle, Colorado, United...
ATGCCTCCGGACTTAAAATATTTTTGTTTGATTACTATATCGGTATATGATATCGTATACCGATAACAACTATGGATATTGATAAAACAATGCTGCGCGACATCCACCTCGCATTCATAAAAATGCACATCTTATATCATGCTGCAAAGGAGGAGGTGTTTGGTATTGGCCTGATTAAGGAACTAAAGCGGCATGGATACAAACTCAGTCCCGGCACCCTTTACCCAACATTGGCCAAGATGCAGGAATCGGGTCTTTTGACCTGTGAGTGCAGGACTGTACAGCACAAGCAGCGGAAATACTACAGAATTACCCGTGCAGGGGAAGAACTGCTTGATGAAGTGAAGGGAAAACTGAAGGAATTGTACGACGAGATTGTGAAAGAAAATGACAAATAGTTCGGGTTCTCAGGGGTTTAATTTATTACAGATACGACCGATTAGGGCGCTGATTCAATGGCCATTATATCCATACATATTTCAAATTATAGCGCTTGTGGTTTTTGTAACCCTTGCCATTATTGGTTGGGGACATTTTGTCCCGGAATACGTGAATGATAAGCTTTACGCCAAGACCAATATCGTAAACTTAGTCATTTGGGGTCTCTGGTGGCCTTTGATGGTATGGCTTGCCGTATTATTTGGGCGTATCTGGTGTACGGTATGCCCGCTTGAATTGGTTGCCAACGGCGCTGAACGACTGGGAAGAAGGCTCGGTGTCAGACAACTAATTCTTGGTAAATGGTTACGTTCAGGCGCAGTAATTGTTGGGCTATATGCCATTATACAATTATGCGTAGCCGGTGCGCACCTCCATCGTATCCCTGCGTATACATCTCTCTTTTTATGCAGCTTGCTGGGGGCGGCCGGTTTGGCAGGTTTCTTTTTTAAGGATCGGGCATTTTGTCGCGGATTCTGCCCGGTGGGGCTTTTGTTAAGCACATACGGACGTGGTGGTATGCTGGCAGTGCGTGCAGGATCGGCTCAAGTCTGTGCTAACTGTACGGGCAAGGGCTGCATCATGGCCTGTAACCGTTCCAAACTTTTTGGGCGCAGTTGCCCAAGCCTGCTTAATCCGCCAAAATTGAACAGCAATCGTGACTGCCTTGTCTGCGGCCAGTGCATTAAATCTTGTAAACCGGACAATATGCAGCTTATCTTACGCCGCCCGTTTCATCCAGCAGATGTTCGAGAGCCATTGGCATCGTGGCCGGTTACCGTATTCGTTATGATGGTCTCTGGATTTGTTACGGGGGAGTTATGCAGTGAGTGGCCTTTGGCAAAGTCTGTTTTTCTCTGGATCCCTGAACATTTTACAGAATGCTTCAACCTTTCTTCTGTGGGAGGCTGGATCGAGGGTGTATGGATGATAGGTATATATCCATTATTATTATGGTTTGTGCTTGGTATTTTGGCAGCATTCAATAGCGATAATGCATTTGTGGTAATAAGGTCGTGGCGGTTACTGGCGCTTCCTTTAGCAGTTATTGTCTCCACAGGGCACATGGCTAAAGGTCTGGCAAAGTTCATTTCGTGGGTAGGTTTTCTTCCTTATGCGTGTAAGGACCCACTCGGTATTAAAACGGCTTTAGAAATGAGTTCAAAAACTATTCGACAACCCGTATCTTTGATATCAATGACCATTATCTCTATTTTAGGGATGATACTTGTTATTACCGGAATGTATTTTGCCGTTCGTGAGGCAAAATTGGCTAATCCTGAGACCTATTACTTGCGGTTAGCGCCTAAATTAATACTGGGTGTTTTTTTTGCTTTTATTATATTCGGATGGGGGTACATGAGACAATTTTAAGATTTTAGATTTACGATTTCGGATTTAGAACTTGCCCTTTAAATTTTAAATCCAAAAATCGCAAATCGTAAATCTAACATCGTAAATCCTCCTTTGTGTCTCAACGTTTCTGAAAATGGGAAGGATATAAAAATGGTTTATCTGATTATTTGTACTGTTGCGCTTGTCGTCTCTGCCTTAACACTCTTTTCGGGCTTTGGGTTAGGTACCCTTCTTATGCCCGCCTTTGCGATTTTTTTCCCCATAGAAATTGCCATTGCAACAACTGCTATCGTCCATCTGGCAAACAACATTTTTAAGCTTGCGCTCGTTGGTAAGACGGCGGATTTTAAAATAGTTCTAAAATTTGCCATCCCCGCGTCAATTATGGCCATCGCTGGGGCGCTGTTATTAAACTATTTTGCGAATATTCAACCCATTGCAGAATACAATCTTGCGGGAAAAATCTTTACCATTACGGCCGTAAAACTTGTGGTTGCTATTCTTTTAGCGATTTTTGCAATCTTAGAACTCAGCCCGCGTTTTGAAAAACTAGGGTTTCATCCTAAGTATATTCCGTTCGGCGGGGCGCTTTCTGGATTCTTTGGTGGACTGTCAGGTCAACAAGGCGCCCTGCGTTCCGCTTTTTTGATCAGGGCAGGACTGAAGAAAGAATCCTTTATTGGAACGTCTGTTGTTTCAGTTGTTGTCGTAGATATATCTCGTCTTATTGTTTATGGAGTTACCTTCTTTTCAAAAAATCTTGCTGTGATTCAAAATCAGGTTGGGATTGGATTGGTTACGGCTGCTATCTTAACAGCATTTTTTGGATCATTCATTGGCTCGCGCCTGATCAAAAAAATCACCATGCGTACAATCCAAATTATTGTTGGGATATTGTTGTTTCTTGTATCGATTGCCATGGGAATTGGTTTGATATGATCTGTTAAATAAAACAATGCATCGTTATCTGTTGTAGTTTATCTCAAGAGGGTTCTTTTTATTCCTGAATATGGATAAGGAAGGAGGAAGTTATTAACATGAGGTATTTTAAAAAACTGATGGCAGTTTTATTTCTTTTTGTTGTGTCTCTTGTTGTAGAAAATGGGATATCCAATAGTCCAGCTCAAGCTGAATCAGAAGTGCATGGAGTGTCGATAATATCTATGGACGCGCCTTTAAATGCCAGCATTGGAAAAAAGGTCAATATCGAGCTAGTTGTTGGTAATGAGCAAAAAACAAAGGTGGCTACAATATTGGTGGTAACTTGCCATGAAACAGGGCAGCAAATAGGCAGAGAGGCTATAAATCTGGATGATTCGGCTTCTCGAAAAATTGTATATACCTGGAATACCGAAGGACTTAAGGAAGGAACTTACCGAATACATGCAGAACTGGAAAAGATTCCTGGTGAGACAGACATTGATGATAATGTGAAACATTTAGAGGTTGTTTTGGTACGCTAGATAATTATCAGGTTGTTACCGTGTAATCGTTGAAGTTAAGTTGTCTAAATAGGATTTAACAGAATCTATATTCAGGAATAAAAAGAACCCTTTTTGATTGTAGTAAATTTCCAAAGAAATTTATTTTCCCATGATTCACATTTGATGGAAGGAGACTTCCGATGAAACAAAGAAGAATAAGAAATTGGCTCCAGAGGCATTATGGAAAGGTTGCATTAACTCACGGTAAATTTTCTATCTTTATATCTTCTCTATTTCTTTTTGTTCTTTTCACCAGTTTACTTTCCGCACTTCTCCAAGCGGAAGAACTTTCTGGGAAAAAACCAGATATTACCCTTTCAAACTTCTTTTCTGAAGGGTGGAAATTTGGTCAATGGGAAGAACCAGAGCAGGAACCAGACCAGTCTCCTCGTTTCCGACTCCTTAAGATTCCTGCCACAGTATTTGAGCGTGAGGTGCGTATGAATTACTCGTTTACCAATAACGGTGATAGAGGTAAACTTGATGAGCACGAATGGGAGTTTGAATTTGAAATGCCAATCAGTCGAAGACTTTTAATAGAAGTTGAGCCAACAATTGTATCAATATCCCCAAAGAACGATAACAACCACAGTGGCTTTGGCGATACCTCATTCATAACCAGAGTAATGCTTATGGAGACACGCAATACTACATTATTATCTCTACTTGATGTAAAAATTCCTACAGGAAATGAAGACCTTGAATTAGGAAGTGGTATGACGACTATTAGCCCTGGCATCGGTATGTGGAGAGACCTTGGTGGGCATTTCGCCCTCCACAGCTTTTTGGGGCTTGATATCCCATCGGGGGGTAAATCCAATGACGATCCGGATACTACAGTCAACTATGGTGCCGCCTTGACCAAGACTGTTACACCAAAAGATACGCCATTCTTTGGAAATCTCACCTTTTTTGTGGAATTCAATGGAAGTTCAGAAGTGGGATCTAACGGTGACACTACGGTAGTAAGCATTCTTCCTGGTGCCAGATGGAATCTCGGTCACGACTTCTGGCTCATGCCGGGAGTAGAATTTCCCATAACTGGAAGGGATGAATTTGATAACAGAATTTGGTTTAGTGTACTAAAGGATTTTTGAGGAAAGAAATGTTCAGACTTAAATTGAATGCAAAGAATTGTATTTCCTAGGTATAAAAGAAAAAAATCAGGAGTCTTGGCGTGAAGGGGAAAATAGATTTATTAACACATCTGAAAGAACTTGCCGGCGTTTTTTTAAAACTGGGCATTATTGGATTCGGCGGGCCAGCCGCACATATCGCCATGATGGAGAATGAGGTGGTTAGTAAAAAGAAATGGATGTCCAGAGAGCATTTCTTAGATCTCATAGGAGCAACCAACCTGATCCCCGGTCCTAATTCAACCGAGATGGCAATGCATTGTGGATACCACAGGGCAGGGTGGGTGGGTATGATTGTTGCAGGCATGGGTTTTATCATCCCGGCGACACTTATAACGGGCGCTATAGCCTTGTTTTACCAGCAATACGGTTCTATCCCGGATATCAAGCCATTCTGGTACGGCATCAGACCGGCCGTTCTTGCTATTATTATTAATGCAGTATACAAGTTTGGCAAGAAGGCCTTGAAGAACTGGCAGTTGGGTATAATCGGTGCAGCAGTAATGATTGCTCTCTTGCCAGTATGAGTGAGGTGCTTGTCCTTCTTGCAGGCGGACTCTTTGGAATGTTCTGGCTTTCATTTGGCCAAAAAAGGAACAGTGTGAAAGCATCTTTTTTCCCCTCATTTCTTTTATCGGCAAAACCAGGATATCCAAAGGCTGCGATTGCAGCAACTGCCCTTTCTGCTGGGCAAATCGCCGGTAATGTATCACTGGTTAAACTCTTTCTGGTATTCCTGAAAATTGGATCTGTGCTTTTTGGCAGCGGTTATGTGTTAATTGCTTATCTTCAGGACGAACTCATTGACAGATTGGGGTGGCTTACACAGCAACAGCTTGTCGATGCCATTGCTGTCGGACAATTTACGCCCGGCCCAGTTTCAAGTGCGGTTACCTTCGTCGGCTATCAGATTATCGGAATAAAAGGCGCCATACTTGCGACTGTTGGTATGTTTTTACCATCTTTTTTCTTTGTAGCCATGCTGAATCCATTCATACCGAAGATGAGGACTTCAAAGTGGGTGTCCTGCTTTCTTGATTCAGTCAATGTAGGAGCAGTGGCGATAATGGCTGTTGCGGTAATACAACTTGCCCGTGTCAGCCTTATTAACTGGCAGACATGGCTAATCGCACTCATGAGTGTTGCTGTTACATTCGTATTCAAAAGAGTGAATACGCTATGGATCGTGGTTGGTAGCGCTATTGTCGGCTATATATTAACAAAGTTTTAGTTCCAGAATACAAAGTTAGTTAGTTAGGGTGGATTAAGCGAAGCGAATCCACCATTGAGAAAACTTATTTTTTTTCTCAAAGTAATGTGTTCTATTCAGCGCAAACCCCTAATTGTTCCTCAAGCCTTTCGATTATAACCGTGTATTTTTCATGCACACCTGCTTCAATATCTTCTTTTTCCATGGCCTCAAATTTCGTGATTAGTATCATTTGTTCGTCGCGGGTCAATACCTTGTTCATCCAAGGGAAAAGCACTTTTTCCTCTGTATGGATGTGTTTATCCATAAACTTGATATATGCACGGGCTATTTTTATGATCTTCTTTTTTGCCTTTTTACCCTGATATATGTAGTTTACTGCTCCAGCAAGATTCCTTATCTCATCACGCGCAGAGACGTGTTCCATCAGGAGTTGTCCTAAAAAGTCCTTCTTTTCACCACCTCGCACGTCTTTGAGGAATGGAAAGAGCACATTATCTTCTTTCCCTTGATGACACTTATGTGTATAGCCATTAATAATATCGATAATTTCGTTGAATGTCTCTTTCGAGACGGGTTTGTCATTATCGAGGCAATTAGAGGCATTTTCTAAAATTTGTAACACCCGTCTTGTCGTATCGAATTCAAGATGTAATATTTCCGTAGCAGATAAATCTGGATTTTCAGCGTGCTTATGCTCCTCATAGATGCGATACGTTGAAGGGGTACAGGCGAAAGTAGATAAACAAGAAGTAATAATGAACGGTAAAAAAATCTTTTTCATGGTTAGATATTTATTGTCCAAGTAATGCTTCGGCAAGGCGAATGTCCTCCGGTGTTGTAATTTTGATATTTTCATCTGTGCCGGGCACGATATAAACGGGATAGCCTGCCTTTTCCACCATTTGTGCATCGTCTGTAAATTCTACATCAGAGTTCTTAAATTGACTAAATACTTTTAAAATTAATTTGCTTTCGAACCCCTGTGGCGTCTGTGCCATCCACAGGGTGTTCCTGGGTATCGTTCGCTGGATGCGGAGATTGTCACCCACTTCCTTGACTGTAGCCTTCATAGGCGCTGCAAGGATAGCGGCGCCGGTTTCTTTTACTTTATCGATAACTGCATCGATATGTTCAGTCCTTACCAGTGGTCTGACGATGTCGTGGATAAGGATAATTTCGGCGTCGCTACTGACCTGGCAAAACCCATTATACACACTATCCTGGCGTCTTTTGCCGCCAGGAACAATTTTTTTTATCTTGTAAGTATCAAGGGCGTTTTGCCACGTGTCACGTAAGGATTTTATCTCGCTTTCACCAACAACGAGAATAATTTCACCGATCTTGTCGTTTTGGGCAAAACGTTCAATTGTGTGAAGGAATATGGGTTTGCCGTGAATCTGCATAAATGGTTTTTTAACAGCTCCGCCCATGCGCAGTCCAAGACCCGCCCCGACTAAGATAACAGACACTTTCATAATTAATCAAAGTATACCACGGAGATTCACGGAATTACACAGAATATCATAAGTGACAAGTTTCGAGTGACAGGTGACGTTTCTCTCGTCACTCGCCACTCGTCACGCGTCACACGTCACGCGTCACACGTCACACGTCACACGTCACACGTCACACGTCACACGTCATTTTATGCACTAAAAATCCCTTGATTTAGCAAATTAAATAATTAGAATGAACTTAATAATGAATCCCGTAAAAGTCAAGTAATTATTGTGATTTCCAGATTTTTTCTGTGTTTCCCAATTATTACAGAAGTGTTTCTGTATAATTATAAGTTAGTTCAATGGCAGAGAATTTATGGACCAAAAGAGTGCTGACGCTTCAAGCGAATCAAGGGTGCTGATTGTCGGTGTTGACCACGAACTTCAGGACCCCGCCGTTCATATGAGCTGTAGTGGGAATCTTCCGGAGATCGAAGCTCAAGACAAGGTCCGGTTTCGCGATTTTTTGCGATCCCTTGTCCGTGATCGCGTGGCGTTGTTCATCGGTGAAGAATATCTTCCGCCCATAAACACCATAGCATGTGAGGTTGCTGCCGAACTTGGAGTCAGGTATGAGTGTGTGGATATGCCTCGCGACGAACGAGAGCGCCGTGGCATTCCCGAGAACTATAGCACAGATCAAAAGCTTCAGCCAGAGCGTAAAGCGGCATACCACCGTGAGAGAGAGGAGTATATGGTAGAGCGAACCGAAGAGCTTGCCCCCGACATCGGAAGCCGAATCGTAGTCTGCGGGCTGGACCACCTTGCCGGCCTTCGTGAGCTATTCTTTGTTCGCTGCTATGCGGTGGAATCTATCAATGTTGAGGAGTTGCCGGAGTTCGATCTTGGTTGGCTCGCACGGCGTTTCTGGTCGTGATCAGGATAGGTGTATTCAGCTACTCCATAATAGATTGTATGCAGGCTAACCCCGCTATGAACCCGACGCTGCCCCGCGTTGCGCGGACGTTGCGGATTGTCGCTGGCGTTAGCCGCTAACAGCAGGGGAGGGACGCGACAGGGATGCGGGGTCTAACCTTCGTACTCCAATTGACAATCTATGAGAAATAGATGAAATGTAAAACCATGGCAAGACCGATGAAAATAGAATTTGAAGGGTTGGGATTATCTCGGCCTTTTCAACCTCTGCTTTCCTTCTTTGTGCTCTTTGTGCCTTTGTGGTGACCTTTTTCTAGACCCTTTCATACGGATAGAATAGCTTTTTGTACTCATCCTGTGCAAAGCGGTCTGTCATCCCTGCGATATAGTCACACACGCCCTGATACAGACCTGCTTCTTCTATCCATCGTTGATATTCAGCGGGGAGTTGTTTGGGATTTTTGATAAAGGCTATAAAAAGTTCTTCCAGGAACCGCTTCGCCTTGTCTGACATCCTAGCCACCCGGTAGTGCTGATATACGTTTTTAAAGAGGAAATTCTGGAGTTTCTTCTTTTGTTCAGATAATGCAGGAGAAAAGGACACGATCAGGCCGGGATGATTTCTGACGTCCTTAACGGTTTTAATGCCTTCACGCTTAAGCATGGAAAGGGTGTTTTCTAACAAATCAGTGACTTCCACATTTATCAGGGTTCTAATCGTTTGAGCGATTAATATGTCATGATTGTCGATCACATATTTTTTTTTCACCTTTTTTTGCGTTTCCCGCCACAAGTCAACTGTTTGCAAATCAGAGTCTGTAATAATGCCTGCTTTTAAGCTGTCATCCAGGTCGTGGTTATCATAGGCAATGGAGTCGGCCTTGTCCACAATCTGTGCTTCCAGCAACGGCCTTTCATCAATATTGTATTCCGTTGTAGTAGATGTGTGGTCGTAAGGAGAAATGTGTTTTACAATGGATTCTTTGACTTCCCACGACAAATTCAATCCTGGAAAATTTGGGTATTTCTGCTCAAGGATGTCAACGACTCGCAGTCCGTGCAGATTATGCTCGAATCCTCCATGCCCTTCCATCAGTTTTTTCAAGGCATCCTCGCCTGAATGCCCAAAGGGTGTGTGGCCTAAATCATGGGCGAGCGCAATGGCCTCTGCAAGGTCTTCATTGAGATTCAGGGCACGGGCGATGCTCCGGGCAATTTGTGATACTTCTATGGTATGGGTTAATCGGGTACGGTAATAATCACCTTCGTGATTCACAAAGACCTGGGTTTTATATTCAAGGCGTCGAAATGCAGTGGAGTGGATAATACGGTCCCGGTCTCGCTGATAGATACTGCGATACTGATGCTCCTCCTCCGGATGTTTTCTCCCCCTGGAATCCTTGCTTTTCATGGCATAAGGGGCAAGCTCTCGTTCTTCTCTCGATTCAATTTCTTTGCTTGTTAACATTATAAATGTTTTTTGAATTCATTATAGAGGTCTTCCAGGGATTGGGGAATGACCTTTATATCAGAAACAACGGGCATAAAGTTCGTATCACCGTTCCAGCGAGGAACAATATGGAGGTGGAAATGGCCGACAAGACCAGCCCCGGCAGACTTTCCCAGATTAATGCCGAGGTTAAAACCATCGGGTTTCATTATTTTTGTGAGGAGTTCTTTCATGTCTCTCGTCAGTTCCATAACTTCAAGCATTTCCTGCCCGGATAGGTCGGAAATGTCTGCCTTATGTTTGTTGGGCACGACCATGAGATGCCCGCTGTTATATGGAAATTTGTTGAGGATACAGAAACACTCTTTTCCTCTATGCACTACGAGGTGTTTTTCGTCTTGATTATCCTGAACTGCGTTACAGAGAAAGCAGCCGTTCTCGTTCGGTTGTTCCTGAATATATGTGATGCGCCAGGGCGCCCAAAGGTTTTGCATTGTTTGATTACCTTAACAAAAATTTGATTTACGATGTACGAAGTACGATTTACGATTTTAAATCCGAAATCCGAAATCGCAAATACGGTATTATCTACATCCGGTACATGTCGTGGCTGTGCAACTGCCGCAGCCGCCGGAACTGCCCTGAGAAGGTGTGTCGCTTACGCTGCCTCCAACGGACATCCCAAACACAGAAAATATCTTGTGGATACGGTCGCTCTGGCAGGACGGGCAAAATAACTTTTTCCGTTCCTTTGCGCTCCGAAAATATTCGTCAAATTTCGTGTTGCACTGATTACATTCGAATTCATATATTGGCATAATTAAACTCCGGTAATTTTACCGTAGGGACGAAGTACGTAAAGTTTAAAAATAATGAAAGAAAAATTAGGCTTTCGGCAACTTGCAAATGCAAATTATCCCTCCCTTGACTTCGTCGTGAGCTCAGTCGAACGATGGGAGGGACTAAGGGAGGGTGATCAGCTTGTTTCTTTCACCCCCACCGAACCTCCCCCATCGAGGGGGAGGAACTATTTGTTTGAAATTCCGGTACCTTAAATTATAAACACGAAACTTACACACTTTTCTTTAAGCCTTCCTCTGCGTTCTTTGCGTCTTTGCGGTGAATTATTATTCTTCTTTGTTTACGGTAAATAAGCCAGGGGGTTAATAGGCTTATCTTTTACATATATTTTGAAATTGATTTCAGAGGGGTTGCCTGTGCTCGTCCGGCTGATACTCGCTATGGGCTGTCCCTGTTCTACATAGCTGCCTTCTCCCACCGTGGGATTACTACGACATCCGTAAATGGTGCGGCAGCCTCCATCATGTTTGATTACGATAACATGCGTGCCGTCGTCGGCATCCGTAACGGCCTCGACAGCGCCTTTTTTGGCGGCAACTAGTTTTTGTCCCGGCTGGGGCAGGATATAGATACCCATATTTTTAGCGCCCCTCCTCAATTCGCCGAATTGCGATACGACCTGTCCCTTTACAGGCCAGATAAAGCCTTTGGAAGATATACCACCCGCGATGTTACTCGCAGGCGTATAGTTTGAGTGTGTCGCAGGGGAGGTATAAGATTCCCCGGAGGCAGGGATGATAAGCTTTTGGCCAACTTTCAGGTCTTTTGTATTCGTTATATGATTGGCTCTCAGGATTGTTTCGACAGACACTCCATAGTTTTTCGATATGTGCCACAAGGTATCCCCTTTTTTGACGATGTAGGTCGTCTTTTCACCAGAAACAGGGGGTTGATATGCCGTAGTAGATTTCACGCCTTCGATGGTTTTGATTTCTCTTTCAAGTTGAGCCGGCGCCCTTGATTTTGCAGGTTGTATGGCACAGCCACCCACGAGGAGGGATAAAAATACACTGCCTATGATAATTGTGTTTACGGGAAGATATTGTTTCATGGTAATTGGTGATAAATTTTAACAGTGTGTACCGGTAAATTCAAGTGTTTTCGATTTATGTTTCGGGCATAGAAAGTCAATAAACCATACAAAAGGTAGGGGGCTGAAGATTTTCAGCCCCTACAACCCCGGCTGGTTCAATCGTCCTCGATTGAACCGAAATAGTTGGAATATTGACATTCCGGAACACTACTTCAAATCTGATAATTAGCCGAAATGTCTGGTTCAATCTGCAAGATTGAACCAGCCGTGCAGCCTGAACCAGCATAGAGGCCGGGTGCATGCATTAACGTTGCGAATATATAGGAAATGCTTTTAGACCTCAGGAGAGGGCTTGCCTATAAAGTAACCCTGGGCATAGTCTACACCATATTCCTTGAGAATTTTAATTATTTCCCCGTTCTCGACAAATTCCGCAATCGTCTTTATCCCCATGCCCCTTGCTACATCTGCTATCGCTTTGACGAAGATATGGTCGCCCTGTGTTTTATGCAGGTTTTGTATAAAGGAGCCGTCTATTTTGATATAGTCTACCTCCATCTCTTTCAGATATTTAAAAGAAGTAAAGCCAACCCCAAAATCATCCAGGGAAAAACAGCACCCGATTAATCGCAATTCCCTGATGAATTTAATGGCGCTGTCCAGGTTACGAACAGCCGCTGTCTCAGTTATTTCAAATATCAGGCGCCTGGGGTCTGCGCCTGTTTCGGTTATCGCAGATTTCAGGAATTCCAAAAATTCTTTATCGTCCAAATCTTTTCCAGAGAGATTCATGCTGAGGGATAATACTTTCCCCTGTTTACACAAATTTAATAGAGTCTTTAGTGTTTTTCTTATAATGATACGGTCGATAGCGCTAATTAAACCCAGCATTTCTGCCGTATCGACAAATGCACCGGGAAGAATTGTTTCCCCATTGGTATCACGCATTCTTGCAAGCGCCTCATAGTGATGTATCTGACTGTCTTTCAGGTCTAAAATAGGTTGAAACCACGGCTCAAAACGTTCTTCTTCAATAGCCTTCTGGATGCGCCCTTTCCACTCCATCCTCGAGTGCATTTTCTCCAATACCAGGTCTTCTGTGTGGTAAAGATGTATTCTGTTATGCCCAAGTTCTTTAGCATGGTAGACAGAGGCATCCGCCCTGGTAGTAAGTTCTTTTGTCGTGCTTCCGTCCCTTGGATAAAGGACTACGCCTATACTTGCAGTTACATGACCTGGCATTTCCACAAATCGGGATTTTTCCAGTCTCTTTCTGATTTCTTCGGCGGTCTCGATCCCTTCTTTTTCATCTCTGGCGGGAAGAAAAATTGCAAATTCATCCCCGCCCATACGACCCAGAATACTTTCCCTCACGTCTTTATTTACATGATGTTTATCTATTTCAAA
>Ga0208968_1001467_pt1 | contig 12732 bp, 9 predicted proteins | sample RifOxyA3_FD_184031 | JGI IMG/M metagenome (GOLD analysis project Ga0208968, IMG submission 184031) | Groundwater microbial communities from Rifle, Colorado - Rifle Oxygen_injection A3 (SPAdes) | ecosystem: Environmental > Aquatic > Deep subsurface > Groundwater | place: Rifle, Colorado, United...
CGCAGCAAATTGCAGCCATGGATCGAAAATTAGGGGATGTGTTGGGATTGATTATTGAAGACAAACTGAAGTAATATTGTCAATAACTTAATATCTGCAGGAGGCCAAACGGTCTCCTTTTTTTCTACCTTTGAAACCCTGCACAAAATTTGAGTTGCAGGAAATCCAAATATCTTATTGCTTGAATTCCAAAAACATGGCCGGAGAAAGAAAAAATTACCAGCAAACAAATAAAATGACCATTGAGCAAGTCAACGCTCAATACGGAAAAATCCCGCCACAGGCCATTGAAGTAGAAGAAGCTGTATTGGGCGCCCTCATGCTCGAGCGCGATGCCTACATTACAGTTGCCGACATCATTGACACCAAAAGTTTTTACAAGGAAGAACATCAGAAGATCTTTGATGTGATCAAATACTTGTCAACCCACGAAAAACCGGTTGACTTGCTGATGGTTACCCAGGAGCTAAAAAACCGGGAAAAGCTGGAAGAAGTCGGAGGCCCGCTCATGATCACACAGTTGACTTCGAAAGTGGCTTCGGCAGCACACATCGAGTTCCATTCCCGAATCATTGCACAGAAGTTCATTCAGCGCGAGATGATCCGCGTTTCAACCGAAATACAAACCAAAGCATACGACGACACGATTGATGTGGACGATCTTATTGATTTTTCGGAGACAGCGCTATTTCAGGTTGCGGAAGGAAATATCAAGAAAGAATCGATGCCCATCAAATCACTTTTGCGCGAGGCTGCTGTTCTGATTGAAGAGGCTTCGAAACGCGAAGACGGACTGAGTGGGGTTCCCAGCGGTTTTACTGCGATGGACCGCATTACTTCAGGATGGCAAAAGACCGACCTTATCATTGTTGCCGCCCGTCCTTCGATGGGAAAAACTGCTTTCGTTTTATCGATGGCGCGCAACATGGCTGTCGAACACAAAGTGCCGGTTGCCGTTTTTTCGCTCGAAATGTCCTCCATTCAGTTGGTTAACCGTTTGATTTCCTCTGAAACAGAACTTGGTTCAGAAAAAATAAAAAACGGACGGATGCAACCATACGAATGGGAGCACTTTCACCGCAAGCTGGCGATTTTAGATGACGCACCGCTCTTTATCGACGATACTCCGGCCTTGTCCATTTTCGAATTCAGGGCAAAATGCCGCCGCCTGAAATTGCAGCACAACATTGGCGCAGTGATTGTCGATTACCTTCAGTTGATGACTGCCGGAATTGACAACAAAGGAAGCCGCGAACAGGAAGTAAGTATGATTTCGCGCTCGCTGAAAGCCATTGGCAAGGAATTGGACATTCCGGTCATCGCCCTTTCGCAGTTGAACCGTTCGGTCGAATCGCGCGAAGGAAAACGTCCGCAACTTTCTGACCTTCGCGAATCGGGCGCCATCGAGCAGGATGCCGACATCGTTTTGTTTATTCACCGCCCCGAATACTACGGAATTACAGAAGACGAAAACAACAATTCGCTCATTGGTGTGGCCGAAATCATCATCGCCAAACACAGAAACGGTGCGGTGGGCGATGTCAGACTTTCTTTCAAGAAAAACCTGGCCAAATTCTCCGACATGGAAAATATTATTCCAGAAGAAATTGGCGGCGGACAGTACGGTCAAAAAATGCAGTCAAAAATGAACGTCGATTCCGGCGACTCCTACCGCAGTAAATCAGGGGCTATCCCGGTCAATGCCTCTTTCGAAGACGAAAAATTTAGTCATTACGGAAATTCAGGAAGCAATGATGTACCATTCTGACAAATATCGCAAATGGTTGCTCGTTGCAATGTTGGTTTTGCTCATCCAAACAGCAAATGCAGCATTTATTTTAATCCCGATGGATGAAAAACAAAGCAACCATCTTAAAGCCTACGGAATAACCTACTGGACACTCGAACAGGGAATCGAGGTTAAATGGCTGCTTAATTACCGTGGCGGAAGTTTCCTGATTCAGCATCAGCAGGCCATCGCAAGTGAGTGCCTGGTCAGGGGTGTGAGTTTTGAAACTTTGGCCGATGGTCAGGCGAACAATTTGCTGGCCGATATTTCGCGCGAAGATGTCAACCAGGATGCGGTAAGTATGCAGAAAGCGCCGAAGGTTGCCGTTTATTCCCCACCCAACAAACAACCGTGGGACGATGCCGTTACGCTGGTTTTAACGTATGCTGAAATAAAATTCGATGTCATTTATGACGAAGAAATTCTGAATGGCAAACTGAAAGATTACGATTGGCTGCACCTTCACCACGAAGATTTTACCGGTCAGTTCGGGAAATTCTATCAGGCATACCAGCATGTTCCATGGTATCAGGAAGAAGTTCGGATTAATAAAGAACTTGCGCAAAAGATGGGTTTCATGAAGGTTTCGGAAATGAAAAAGGTAATCACCCGAGATATCCGTCAGTTCATCGAAAACGGTGGTTTCCTTTTTGCAATGTGCGCCGCTACCGATACCTACGACATTACTCAATCATCAATGGGAATCGACATTTGTGAATCGATGTACGACGGCGATCCGGCTGATCCGCAGATGAACGAACATCTGGATTTCGACCACACTTTGGCTTTTCACAATTTCACTATCAACCGCAATCCATATGAATATGAGTTCTCGGACATTGATGTTTCCACCAGCAGGAAAGTTCCCCGCGAACAGGATTATTTCACCCTGTTCCAGTTTTCTGCCAAATGGGATCCGGTGCCAACCATGTTGTGCCAGAACCATGCAAACATGATCAAAGGATTCATGGGTCAAACCACTGCCTACGATAAAAAACTGGTAAAACCCAACGTTCTGGTGATGGGCGAAAATAAAGCCGCCAACGAGGCACGGTATTTACACGGCGAACAGGGCAAAGGATTCTGGACTTTTTACGGTGGCCACGATCCGGAGGACTACCAGCATTTTGTGGGCGATCCGGCTACTGACCTGAATCTTCACCCAAACTCTCCCGGTTACCGCCTTATCCTGAACAATGTTTTATTTCCGGCAGCCAAGAAAAAGAAGCAGAAGACGTAAACAGTGGTCTATCGCAATGTTCAGTGTTCAGTCGCAGTTGGCAGGTTGTTCCTTCCAAACGATATTTTACTACATTTATCCCGAAAAATTTCTGGTTTTTGATTTCAGAATGGGGGAAAAATACGATGATCAACGGTTAGTTCAGTTGCTTCAAAGGGGAAATGTTGCTGCATTTGATTCACTTTTTGAAGGTTACAGCCAAAAGCTTTTCGGTTTTGCCCTTAAATATTTCAAAAACGAAAGTGATGCCGAAGAACTTGTTCAGGAAGTATTTGTAAAAGTATGGGAAAACCGACAAACCCTGAAATCCGAACTTTCATTTAAATCATATCTTTTCACTATTGCCCTGAACCGAATCAGGAAACACTTCAATAAAAAAGCAGTTTCGCTCCGTTACCTCGAAAGCCTTCAAAATGAACCTGAATTTGCAGAAAACCATGCAATTCATGAAGACAACTACGAATCAACCCTTCAACAGATCAACCTCATCATCGAACAAATGCCACCCCGCCGCCGCGAAATATTCATGAAAAGCAAGCTTGAAGGCAAAAGCTCGAAAGAAATTGCCGCAGAGCTGAATATCTCTGCCGGAACTGTTGACAATCAGGTCTCGGAAGCCCTTCGATTTATCCGCTCCCGCTTAAGCACCGAAAATTTCGGTTTGCTCCTTTTTGCAGGGTTGTTTGTTTATTGAATTTATTTCAGAATCACCCATGAGAAATTCCAACTCATCGGATATAAGTTTAAAGCAGCCAAAAATACGGAGCTTTAATTTCTGAAATAAAAAAAGAAATGTGCAACTTGAGGCAATGAAGGAACAGCTAAAACATATCATCCAAAAATATTCGGCAGGAAAACTTACGCTGAAAGAACAGATTGAACTTTCGGAACAACTGGCAGATCCGCAAAACAGAGAGTCAGAAGAAATACTGCACGATGACTGGAAATCACAAATCGAATCAAATTTAATTTCGGAACGCGATTTAAAACCTATTCTTGACAAGGTTCACCACCGCATCCGTCTGAATGAAACCAACAAAGTGATTCGCCTCGATTTCATGCAGCGCTTTCAACGCATAGCTGCCATTCTGATTTTCCCTTTGTTACTTACATTTCTGGCGTATTTCTATTTTCAGAATAAACCAACTGCAACATCAACTTCTTTTGCCGAAATCGAATGCCCCATGGGTGTGCGTACCAAATTTCAATTGCCTGATGGTTCGACTGGTTATCTCAACAGCGGATCGCGGTTAAAATATCCGGCTCAATTTATCGGCGAACGAAAAGTAGAACTGGTTGGTGAAGCCTTTTTTGATGTGGTTCACAATGCCGAAATTCCCTTTCATGTAAACACCCGGAATCTGGACATTAAAGTGCTGGGCACCACTTTTAACGTAATTGCAAACGAAGATGAACAAACTGAAGAAATCGTTTTGCAAACCGGGAGCGTCGATGTTTCGTCCCTGACTGGAAAACAACTGGCAGTTCTGTCGCCCAACGAACAATTAATACTGGATATCGGGAAGCGGACATTTACTAAAAATGAAATTGAGGCTTCGCAATACACCACCTGGAAAGAAGGCAAGCTGGTTTTCCGAAACGAAAATATGCAACAGGTAGCCCGCCGTTTAAGCCGCTGGTACAATGCGGAAGTGGTGGTTGACGATCATTTACTGGACAATTACACTTTTCACGCTACATTTATCGATGAGCCATTGGACGAAGTCCTGAAATTACTTTCGATTACTACCCCGCTGAGTTTTAATGAAGAAAAGAGGAAAAGCGATACTGAAGGTGTTTTTCAGAAACGTAAAATAGTGTTGAGAATAAACCAATCAAAAATCAATCAATTCAGATAGATATAAAAAAAACAGGAAAGTGTTCGTACCACTCTCCTGTCAAAATCAAGTAGTACAATGCTCAATTAATTGTTTAACCACTTAATGTTTCAAATTTATGAAAAAAAAACGAATCCGGGTACCCGTGCCTAACCGTGTGCTCTTTAAACTTTGGAAAATTATGCGCCTAAGTGTATTTTTTTTACTATTGTTTGTTGCACAAACATTTGCAACAGTAACCTACTCCCAGCAAACGCGCCTGACACTGAAGATGCAGGATGTAAAAGTCATTGATGTACTGGGTAAAATTGAAGACGAAAGCCAGTTTTACTTTCTTTTCAACCAAAAACTGATAGATGTGGAACGAAGGATTGATGTTGATGTAAAAAATGAAAGCGTTGAGAAAATTCTTAACGGCATTTTCGGAAACACCAATGTTAGCTATGTGGTGAAAGACCGGCAGATCGTTTTAACAACAGCTGACTTGAATTTTTCATCCATTCAACAGCAGCAAAAATCTGTTTCCGGAAAAGTAAATGATTCTTCAGGTGCTTCGTTGCCTGGTGTTTCAGTAGTTGTTAAAGGAACAACCAACGGAAGTATTACTGATGCCAATGGAAGCTATTCACTAGCCAATGTTCCGGCTAATGCGACTTTGCAGTTTTCGTTTGTGGGAATGAAGGCGCAGGAAATTGCTGTTGGAGGAAAAACAAGCATTAATGTTACACTGGAAGAAGAAACTGTTGGAATTGATGAAGTAGTGGCTATCGGATATGGTACTGTTAAAAAGAAAGATTTGACAACGGCTGTTTCCAGTGTGAAAATGGATGATACAGAAAAGAAAAGCATGGCGAATCTTACTCAGGCAATTCAGGGGAAAGTGGCAGGGGTGTCAATCATTCAGGCTTCCGGAAAACCCAATGGAAACTTTTCAATTCAAATTAGGGGAGCTACTTCTATCAGTTCGAGTAATAATCCTTTATATGTAGTTGATGGAATGCCAACTGATGATATTCAGTTTATTAATCCATCTGATATTGAGTCAATGCAAATATTGAAGGATGCCTCTTCGTGTGCAATATACGGTGCAAGGGCAGCCAATGGGGTGGTTCTGATTTCGACCAAAAAAGGTCACGCAGGAAAACCTGTAGTTTCACTGAAGAGTACTTATGGGATAAGTAATGTGACGAAACAGCTTGATGTGTTAAATACGAGTCAACTGGCAGAACTTATCAATGATGAAAGGCTTAATGCCGGATTGCCACTCGCAGCAAACCTTGATGCAATCACAACGGATAATAATTGGCAGGATATTATTTATAGCACCGCTATTTCGAGTGACCTTCAGTTTTCTTTTTCCGGAGGAAGCGAAAAAACCAAATTTTATTTTTCGGTAGATCGTTTAAAAAACGATGGAATAATAAAACCTTCTGCTTTTGAACGTTATACTTTAAAGTTGAACCTTGATCATGAGATGTATAAATGGCTTTCTTTTGGTTCAAATATTAGTTTTAGTAAAAGCAAATCAAAAGATATAACAGATAATGCCACAATAAACGAGGGCGGCACAGTACTTGGGGCATTGAGTACACCTTCGTTTGTCGAGAAATATACAGACGAGGGGTATTTCGGATACAATCCTTATAACGGACAAAATAATCCACTTGCATCCATGTATGGGAGTAATTCTTCCACTCGGTCAAATAACTTATTGGGGAATATCTATACAAAAATCAACCTGACTCCTGATCTTTCTTTTAAAACGTCAGTCGGTGTAGATGCCAATTTTACAAATTACGACAGCTTTACTTATGTTGAAAAAACTTCGTATGCAGTTTCAACTGGTGGCGGAGCTGTTGCGAATTCAGGACAAGGGCTGACTTTGCTTTTTGAAAATATACTGGATTATAGTAAATCGTTTGGGAAACATGCCATTTCAACAATTGCAGGGATGACCAGTCAGAAATACGAAGGTGAAAATTCGTGGCTTTCCGTGAAAGGATTTCCAAATTCATCGGTACAAACATTAAATGCTGCTTCTACTGCTACATCGTTTGGTACAGAGAAATATGAGTCGTCGCTTTTATCGTATTTGGGCAGAGTTAGCTATGCTTATGACGACAAATACCTTGTTTCGGCTAATTTTAGGAGGGACGGTTCTTCAAAATTTGGGGCTAATAATAAATACGGAAATTTCCCATCTTTTTCCGTCGGATGGCGCATGTCCAAAGAACCATTTTTAAGGAGCGTTAAGGCCATTTCAGACTTGAAAGTGAGAGCTAGCTATGGCTATACCGGAAACCAAAGTGGGATTGATTATTATGCCCACCTGAGCAAAGTGGGATTAGGAGCATTATATCCGTTTAGTGGTGGGGTTATTTCAGGATATTATCCATCGACGATTGGAAATGAGTCGCTTAAGTGGGAAACAACCAAGCAGGCAGATTTTGGAGTTGATTTGAGTTTGCTTGATTCCCGTATTACAGTGATTGTAGATGTTTATGCGAAAAAAACTTCGGATGCTCTGATGGAGGTTAATTTACCTCTTTCCACTGGGTACGACAAGGGCCTTCAGAACTTTGCCAAGGTTCAGAATAAAGGTTTTGAATTTGAAATTACCACCCGAAACCTAACAGGAGATTTTAAATGGACTACCGATGCCAACATATCTATCAATAGAAATAAGATTATCCGGATTGCAGGTGGCAATAGTGCAATAATCTATACCGGCGACATCATCCGTGAACGCGGTTATGTAACAACTATTCGCGAAGGCCATCCAATGAGTGAATTTTTTGGCTTTAAAGTTGCTGGTGTGAATTCTGAAACTGGTGATATTGACTACATAAAAAAGGATGGATCGCTAGGCAGTTATCTGGAAATGGATGCAGATTCGGATAGGACTGTAATTGGAAATCCAAACCCTAAATTTACGTATGGAATAACCAACTCATTTTCATACAAAGGGTTTAATCTTTCTATCTTGTTGCAGGGAGTCTATGGAAATAAAATTTTCAATTCCACCCGTCTTGAACTGGAATCAATGGAAGGATATAAAAACGCTTCAACTTCAGTGCTAAACAGGTGGAGGAGCCCTGGAGATGTTACAGATTTACCCCGTGCCGTTTTCGCCAGTTCTATCAATTCTGAGGTTTCTGACAGATTCGTTGAAAGTGGATCTTATTTAAGGGTTAAAAATGTTACTCTTTCCTACGATTTTAAAAGCAACCTACTCAAAAGAATACAGATAAGCAACCTAAATTTCTTTATTACAGGTCAAAATTTGTTGACTTTTACGAAATACACCGGTTATGACCCGGAGGTTAGCGTTTCTACAAACCCAACATCATTGGGAGTTGATACGGGAACTTACCCGAATGTACGCGCTTATACATTTGGAGTGAACGTTACTTTTTAAGTTTTTACAGCAATCATCGAACTTTAAAAGTGATAAACAAAAAACTAAAAATGAAAAAAATGAAAAAACAAATTGGTCTTATATTAACGATAGTTGCTCTGGTCTTAACAACGACACAGTGCAGCAAAGATTATTTGAATCTGGAACCTAAATCAGAACTGTCAGCTTCGGTGGCTTATCAAACTGCTACCGATGCAGAGAGCGCTCTTGTTGGAGTTTACAGTTGTCTTGCCGATGGTCACCAAAATTGGCTGAGGATGTGTTTGGTCGATAATTTTGACGACAATGTTTATGCTGGCGGCGACGATCCAAGCCTATTCCGGATTAGGGCTTTTCAACTTTCGGCTTCAAATGATGATTATATTATTGATTTCTGGTCGGCTTGTTATGTCATGATAAACAGGGCAAACGTCGTACTAAAATATGTCCCGTTAATTGAAGACTCGAAATTGGACGTAAAGGTGGATGGACAGAACACCCGGAGAGATCAGATACTTGGCGAAGCCACCTATTCGAGGGCCATGAAATATTTCGACCTTGTCCGGATGTTTAGTGGTGTCCCCATGCCACTGGTGCCTACTGAAAGTACCGATTTAGAATCGGTTAATTTAGCAAGGACTGACGCGGCTGACGTTTATGCACAGATAATTAAAGATCTGGAATATTGTGCTTCTGTTTTGCCTGATAGTTACAGCGATGAAACCCAAACCCGTGGAAGAGCGACAAAAGGTGCAGCCAATGCTATGCTTGCACAGGTTTATGCCACGCAAAAACCTGCTGACTGGACAAAAGTCAAGAAATACTGCGATGCAGTAATCTCAAATACCGAAGTGTATTCCCTGCTTCCAAATTTCGCTGAATTATTCGATGGGTCTCACTACAACAACTCCGAGTCAATTATCGAAATCCAATTTCAGGCACCCAATGTTACAGCCTGGCAATACCATTTGTTATTGCCCACATCAATAACAGGTGACAACTGGCGTAAATTTATGACCCCAACTTTGGATTTGGTAGGCACAATGCGTGCCGAAGGCGATTCGGTAAGGTTACATTCATCCATTATTTTTGAAGTTTCTGATTGGACCGATGAATACTGGGGCAATAATGTCCCTTTTATTTATAAATGGAAGCACGATAATGGTTGGGCCAGTGAAGATCATTGGTATATACAGCGCCTCCCTGAAACAATACTACTTAGGGCAGAGGCGGAAACAAAGCTTGGCGATATACCAGCAGCGCTGGCTGACCTGAAAATGATAAGAGACAGGGTGGATCTTCCCGACAAAACTGCCGAACTTTCCGGCAAGTCGGCAGATAAAGTAGAAGATGCTATATTGCAGGAAAGAAGGGTTGAACTTGCTTTCGAAGGATTCCGCTGGATGGACCTTAAACGAACCGGGAAAGCAGTTTCTACGCTTACAAATCTGGGATATACCCTAGATGAACACCTTTTGTTATTGCCAATTCCTCTCACCGAAAGAAATATAAATCCAAAATTGACACAAAACCCAGGATATTAATTGCTACTGTCATCCTGAAATTAATTCAACGGGCTAAACAGAAAATTAACTGTTTGCCCGTTGAATTATTAATCGCTGTGAAATAACATGCCTAAATTTTATTTTATCAATCCACTGAAATACTAGTATATGAAAATTATCCTGCTCTACGTTCTTTGCATCATCCCAACTTTAATCTTCGGACAGAATCAATCGGCGAATGAAAAATATTGCGAGCAAAGCAGATTAGAATCATTGGTTGCAATACGTCCGGGAATACCCGGCAAACAACCATTCTGGAACGAAAAGGCTAAGATGTTTAAATACGTCCCATCGTTTGAAAACAACGATACTACAAGCTGGGTGGTCCCCAATCCCAAACATTACAGATACAAAGCTTTCTCGTTTAAAGACAACCAGTATTACACCTTTACGGCTAAAACTCCATACGAAACATTAAACCCAATCTGGGATAAATTGCCGAGTGGCGAAGTGTATCTTAAAGTAGAAGCCATTAGTTTGGATGGAAAAAACTTTGTTTTAGTAGGCAGTCGGTTGTTTTATAAGACTGCAGTTTTTTGTCCACCTTATCCGGAAGCAAAATATTCGTATAAGGATGCACTTATGAAGGGATTGCATTTTATGTACAATCAGCCTCATATACAAAATTGGTATAAAACAGGTAAGCCCGATCATAAAAGTCATCAGATATACTGCTATTCGGCATTAGAAGTTGGAAGCGTTGTAGATGCCATGTTACAATACAATAAATACTTCCCGAAAAATGATACTTCCCTGGTAATTGCGCGAAAAGCCGCCGATTATATTATTGCCAATGCCGAACCGCAAGGAAGCCCGTTGGAGTTTTTTCCAAAAGTTTATGAAGGTACAAGTATGTTTGCCGGAAATTACAAAGGAGAAGTTATCATGAATGAACCTGCTGCAACCGGAATGAGTTTTCTTGCCCTCTACGACCGAACAGGAGAAATGAAATACCTACAGGAAGCTGTAAAGATTGCAGATACGTATCTTCATACTCAACTCGCTTCAGGCACATGGTACATCCGGATTTATAAAGAAACCGGAAAGCCAGCTTCGGAAGAACTTTGTATACCAATAAGCATTACCAATTTTCTTTCAGTCCTTTACGACAAATACCACTATTCGAAATACCAAAAAGCAATAGGTTCATCCATTGCCTGGATATGGGAAAATCCAATGAAAACTTACAACTGGACTGGTCAGTTCGAAGATGTTGCCGCCGTTAAACCGTATCAAAATCTCTCGAAATACGAAGCTTCCTGGTTTGCCCAATATCTATTGAATAATTCAGAAAAAGATACCGCTTACATTTCCCTGGCCAAGGAGTTGATTGCATTTTGTGAAGACCAGTTTGTTGTTTGGGAAAAACCAGGAATATATGATACCTGGGGAAATTCGACTGACGACTGGCATACTCCGGCTGTGTTGGAGCAATACATGTGCTATGTGCCGATCGATGCAAGTGCAGTTCAAATGATCAATACGTTTTATCTGGCGTTTGAAAAAACCAAGGATCCAATCTATCGTGAAAAGGCAAGAGCACTAGCGAACAGCATTGTAAATACCCAGAAAGACGATGGGATGATTCCAACATTTTGGGCAACAGGTTTTCACGAGTTCTGGAATAACTGCATGGTTAGTAGTTTAACAGCACTCGACAAACTGAGTACAGATCAGTAATCGATGAAAGAATTCAACTGGGTTCCTTCGTTAAGAATCATTGTTGTCCGGTAAAAAAATAGAACCGAGCTAGCCGATAAAGACTAACCCGATATAGTTACCTTTGAAGTTACGACACAACAATAGTAATCAGATGGGTAAAAGTATAAACCCGCTTCTTCGAATATTTAAGAGTTTGCGGTAGCTGGTGTAGATTTGTAAGCTGCACCTCTTAGTTAGGGATTTAACGCCGTTGATGTTTGTTAGTTTGCTTGGGCTAACACGTTTTGCAGTATTTGACATTACATAAAACGCACTAAATAATCCATTACTAACAGAATAAATTCGATATTGGAGAACAAGTTCCGGATGTGAGGTGGATGCAATTATCGGAGATGGACGTATTGCTATTATTGATTTCATGAACCTTGGTTCCGGGAACGAATTCGTATCAAAGATCATTGAAAAAGCCTACTGGTACCCATTGGATGAAATCGAACTGGTCTGATCAAAAAAACCTGAAATCAGGCAGCGTTTCCTTCGATTGGTTTAATGTTATTCAGTTCCTTTTCCATCTGAATTTTCTGTTCTTCCAGATCGTAGTCATCCTGTAAACCCAACCAAAACTTTGCACTTGTGCCAAAATATTTGGCAAAACGCAATGCAGTATCAGCAGTAATCCGGCGATTACATTTAATGATTTCGCTTATTCTCGTTTGTGGAAGAAATGTTTCCTTCGCTAAACGGTATGCAGAAATTTCCATCGGTATTAAGAACTCCTCCTGCAGAATTTCACCCGGGTGAATATTGTTTAATCTTTCCATATCTTCTCAATTAGTGATAATCAATCATTTTAACATCATATGCATCATTGTTGATCCATTTAAAAATGATTCGCCATTGATCATTAATTCGAATGCTATGATAATCGGAAAGTTCACCTTTTAATCTTTCAAGCCTGTTTGCCGGAGGAATTCGTAAATCAGTTATGTCCTGCGCATTATTAATCATTCTTAATTTCCTGCGGGCAACATGCTGTATCTCATTTGGTAATTTCTTCGACTGAATACCATTCCAAATCTTTTCCGATTCTTTATCACCAAATTCTTTGACCATACATGTCGAATTAAGTTACTAACGTCAAACGTAAGTATTTATTTTTCAGTGTACAAATTTTGGGTGCAGTTTTTGTCTTATCATTTTGCCGGCCTCGTTATTTCCCTACTTTTACAAAAAAAGTATTC
>Ga0208968_1001471_pt1 | contig 12697 bp, 6 predicted proteins | sample RifOxyA3_FD_184031 | JGI IMG/M metagenome (GOLD analysis project Ga0208968, IMG submission 184031) | Groundwater microbial communities from Rifle, Colorado - Rifle Oxygen_injection A3 (SPAdes) | ecosystem: Environmental > Aquatic > Deep subsurface > Groundwater | place: Rifle, Colorado, United...
GATACCGATATGTTGTTTACCAGCGAAGATCAGCAACTGATTCATGACCATCTGCCGAATAGCCAATTGGTTACGCTGGAATCGTTTTACGGGCACGATGGGTTTTTACTGGAATTTGAAAATTTGAGGCTCTTGGCTCTGCTTATGCTTAACATACATACTGAGCTTGCTTATTATATCTCGTGCATTCAGAAAGACGATGTAAATAAAGCGGCAGTAAAAATGGAAGGTGCTTTAAGTTCGGTTATTAATTCATTAGACGGGATTCTTCAAGTTGTGGCAAATTTCCCGGATAATCTGCGAAATGCGCTCATAACCCTTCGGTCAGTTACAAATACTGAACGAACCAGAGTTAAAAGCAATAACGAGGAAGCTGTAAAGCCAATTTATGTTGATATTCTGGGAAAAACCTTAACTATATTCAAAAAAATGAATTTATAATATGACCAGCTCACTAAATACCATCCGCAAACAAATCGTGCAATTTCAATACAATGGAAATGCGGATGGCTTTGCTTTGCAAAAGGAGGTGAGCGGCTGGTGTAATTTTAGTTTAATTCCTGAAATTGAACAGCAGCTTGATTTTTTGGATCTGGGTGAAAATTACTTCACCATTGATAAGCTTGAAATTGAAGCAACTGCCAATAAAAATGACTGGCAACAAAAAATCAGAGATGAATTGATTTTTAGCCTGAAGCAAAAATTGAGTAACTATAAACCAAAGTTTACTGAAGAAGCCGGCAGCAAAAGTCTAACCATAGCCTGGAAACTGGATGAGCTCATACTCTATTATTTTGAAAATGGATACTTACCCTGGTGGGGAAAAGCGATGATAGCAGAAGATTTTGAGACTGTTTTGCAAAATTGGATCAGGGAAGAAATGACGCCGTTACGGGCTAAATCCATCGGTGAAAGATTAAAGCAAACAGCATCAATAAGCCAGATTAAAAGAATCTTATATCATGTACCACAAGAACTTTTTTTTCAATTGCTGAAAAACATTTACAAACAGGAAGTTGAGATTATCAGTCACACTGAATCATTTTTCAAAGAAGTAATTGTAAACAACATCTCATCTACAAATCAAAAACCAATTACAAAAGCAGTTTACGGTTTTATATTAACCATGATGATTGAAAATGAAGGGATCATCAATATCGAAGTGTTGTTACAGTATCTCCACGAAGAAGTGATGAAAAGTAAAGTTTCTGCAAAAATATTAAAACCAACAGCTACCGAAAAAATTGAGACTGTAGCTAACCCTGTTAAATATGCCTGGCAAAAGCTTTTAATTCAGGAGATAAAAAGGCAAAAAAAAGGAAGTAAAAAGCAACATCTTTCGGTAAATGAAATAAAATTTATAACAGAGCAAAATCAGGAAGAAAAGGAGATCGCTGAGATCGCCCAAAAAGAAAACAGACTTCAATACAATAAACTAATTGATAGGCTAACCAACCCGGATACTACGAAAAAAAATAAAAACAATTTGGTGGCCGAACTTCAGGAAGGTATTTACATTGATAATGCCGGAGCGGTAATTTTTGCCGCCTTCATCCCTGCCCTATTTAAACAATTAGGATTAGAGAAAGATGGAGCAATTCTAAATCCTGACTTGGCCACATTGATTATTCAATACTGCGTAACGGGTAATGCAAAAATTACTGAGTACGAATTAGTGCTCCCAAAAATACTGTGCGGTTTAGATATCGAATTTCCGGTGAAGACGAAAACCAAAATATCAACCCGCCAAATGAAAGAGGTTGACGAAATGCTTCTGTCTTTAATTGAATACTGGTCGGTACTTAAAAATACCTCCATCGACGGTTTGAGAGAGTCATTTTTTAAGCGAAGCGGTAAGCTAAGCAGTATGAATAACGAATGGTTGCTCCAGGTCGAACAAAAGCCTTTTGATATGCTGTTACAACAATTACCATGGAGTATGTCGATGATAAAACTGCCGTGGATGACCAACTTATTAAAAACCGAATGGGTCTAGTTATACATCTAAAAAACTTAAGAATTATGAATTATCCGAACAGAATAATAAAACCTGGTGAAACAGATGCAGCAATCGTCAAAGCCATACAGCAAAAGCTGAATGAATCAGGTTGTGGGCCTGTGGAAGTGATTGGCATATTTGGTCCAAAAACAATCAATGCGGTTAAATTATTTCAGGCAACACACCGCGATCAAAACGGCAATGCGCTGGAGATTGATGGCAAAGTTGGCTCGGTTACGTGGTCTGTTTTATTTGGCAGTCAAACAATGTCTGTTGTTGCAGATTCCTCAAATTTGCTTTTAACAGCAGCATTAAATACCGCCATTTCACAGATAGGTGTTATGGAAGATCCTCCCGGCAGCAACAAAGGCAAAAAGGTTGAAGAATACCTTGCCAGTGTTGGTTTAGGCGGTGGACAATTCTGGTGTGCCGCCTTTATTTATTGGTGTTTTCAGAAAGCGACCGAGAATAATGGCAGGGGAAACCCACTGGTCAAAACCGGACATTGTATGACTCATTGGAACAGTTCACCCGCAAAAAAAATACTTGCAGCAGATGCAATGAATAATCCATCGCTAATAAAACCCGGACAAATATTTATCATTAATACTGGCGGTACTCATGGGCATACCGGGATAATCAACAGGGTTGAAGGAGGATTTATTCATACCATTGAAGGAAATAGCGATCCTGCCGGAAGCAGCAATGGAATTGGGGTTTTTAATAATACCAGAAAAATTGCAAAGATAAATAAAGGATTTCTTGAGTATATCTAGCACATAACCCGGATCATGTCTTCAACTGCTGAAAAGACAAACCAACCCGTAACTGTTGTTCAACAAAAAGCACAACAGCAATCCTTTTTCAGAAAGGCGGAGGAAGAGTCATTTTTTGGCAGTAACGAACGTCCATCCTTTTTTAATGCACCCGTTCAGGCCAAATTAACAGTAAGTAGCCCCGACGATCCGCAGGAAAAAGAAGCAGATGCAGTTGCCGAAACGGTAATGCGTATGCCCGATCCGGCAATAACATCTATTTCTGCCAGCAGCGAAGAAAAATTAGATAAAAAAGAGGAAGAAGAAATTAAGCCTAAGATTGAGACACCTGTACTTCGCAAAATTAGCCGTAAAGAAAAGGATAAAGAAGAAGTTCAGGCTAAACATATTTCGACCATTTACCGCATGTCTGACGAAAGTCTTGATTCCGGATTTAGCGATTCCTATTCGGATAGCGGTGGCACGACAGAAACTATCAGCAGAAAAAAATCGGGTACATATCATTCAGATATTATTCAGCGTAGCGGCAGGAGTCCTCCACGCGAATCCATTCCATTCGAACAATCCTTATTATCATCCAAAGGGTCTGGCAGTGCGTTGCCAGGCGATACCCGTGAATTTATGGAAAGCCGGTTTAATGCCGACTTCAGCGGTGTGCGTATACACACCGGTTCGACAGCTCAGGCCATGAGCAGCAATATTCATGCGCAGGCTTTTGCACATGGGAATGACATCTATTTCAATGAAGGAAAATTCTCACCTCAAACCGAGAGTGGCGGGACTTTGCTCGCCCATGAGTTAACACATACCATCCAACAGGGCGCCAGTCCAATCCAACCCAAATCAAACCACCCGAAAAATGCAGTTGCCCGAAAAGAAATAAAACCTGCTTTAAATTCTGTTCCTGTTAAAAATCTAAACACGGATCAGGTTCTTTTACAAAGAAGAATTATCGATGAAAGTTTGCTTTCACAAATTGATTTTTCAGCCAAATCTGGCGGACACCAATTGCCACAAGAAGCTAAAGATTACCTGGAAGACTACTATAAGACCAATCTCGCTGATATCCGGATTTTTACTGATAACGAAGTAGCCTCTTTATGCAGGGCTGCAGGCATTAAAGCATTTACCAAAGACAAATACATTGGCATTATCCCATCCGCTTTTGATCCGGAAAGTGAAGATGGCGCGGTATTGCTTTCTGATCAGGTATCCAAATCACTAAAGCAGAGAGGCATTCGCTCAACTGCTGCTGATGGCAATGATATTGGCGGTAGCAATACGCTGATAAGTCAGATTTTGGCTGTGGTGAAAGAAAATAAGGCAAAAGAAGAGAACCCTGCGAAAGACACCAAAAGTCCATCACCGGAAATCGGATCAAAAGATAAAAAACGGGAAGTGGGTAAAGAAGAGACTAAAAAGACGGATAAAAAAGGAGACGGTAAAAAACTTAAAAAAGCAAAACTAAAAGCAAAAGATAAGGAAAGCATTATCATTAAACCAGTCAGGCCTAATCCTAAAAAATCACCATCTACACCTGACGAAGACCCTGCTTTTCAAAAAGTGGTAAAGAAAACCAGCGAAATAGCCAAAGGTCAGAAACAGCACGAAGATGCAGAAAAAAAATCTGCAGATGCACAAAATAGCGCCGAAGCTGTTCCAAAAGAAGCGGAAAGTAAAGCGCAGAACAGAAAAACAGATGGATTGGGTGAAGCTGCAAAAGAAGATAAGCCGTTTGATGCAGCTGCCTTTAAAGCAGACCTGTTGAGAAAAATTGAATCCATTACACCCAAAAATCTGGAAGAAGCAACCGAGTTCAAGGAGAATAATAAAATAGAAGGCGTAAAAAGCGCAATGGGTGAAAAAGTCTCCAGTGAAAAGCAAAACACAACCGGACCAGTCAATAATGTAGTTCAACAGCCTTTACAAGTTAATGGTGCTGATAATAAACAACCCGTTTCATTGCCTCCAACCCCAAAGGGACCATTGCCCGGTATTTCAGGAGCAAAAAACGCAGCACCTAAAAACAAGCTGGATGGTGAAATATCCATGGAGCAACAAAGCCAGTCTCTTGATGAAGATATGAAGGCAAACAATGTAACGGAAGAACAGTTAGCCAGCAGTAATGAGCCAACTTTCACCGCAGCCTTAGATGAAAAGAAAAATGCCCAGAAGGACGCCATCGAAAAACCAGTTGAATACAGGAAAGAAGAAGGCCTGACTATAAAAGAAGCTAAAGCAGATGTAAATGAGAAATCAGTGCAAACCATGGGCGGTATGCATGGAGCAAGAGGTAAAAACTTCGAAGCTTCAGTTGCGCAACAGCAAACTGCCAAACAAACAGATGAGAAAAGCAGAGCCGATGTAGCCAACTATATTGAGAGCATATATACTAATGTAGAAACCACTGTAAATAAAGCATTAACTGAAGCCGACACCGAATCCGGTAGAATTTTTGATGAAGGCGCAGAAGCAGCAAGGGTGCAATTTGAGAATTACGTAGATCTGAAAATGCGCGAATACAAAAGAAGGCGTTATTCAGGTTTTTGGGGTGGTTTGCGGTGGGCAAAAGACAAATTGTTTGGTATGCCCGATGATGTGAACCGGTTTTATTCAGACGGTAGAGAATTGTATCTGAAGAAAATGGATGAAGTGATAACTGAAGTAGCCAATGTTGTAACCACCAGATTAAATGAAGCGAAACAAGCCATAACTAATGGTAAAAAAGAAATTGATGAATATGTGAGTAAACTTCCTAAAGATTTAAAGGATGTTGGAAAGGAAGCCGCGGAAAGCATTCAGGATAAATTTGATGCGCTGGAGCAAAGTGTAAATGATAAAAGGGATGGATTAATTGATGGTCTTGCTAAAAAATACGTTGAAAATGTAAAGAAACTCGACGACCGTATTGGCGAACTTAAAGAAGCCAACAAGGGACTGGTTGACAAAGCCATTGGGTTCCTGAAAAAAGTATGGCAGGTTATTAAGGACCTTACCAATTTGTTTGCCACCATATTGGCAAGACTGGCTTCAATTATAGGTGTTATACTCAGCAGCCCATCCGGGTTCTTCGAAAATTTGGGCAAAGCATTTAGAACCGGCTTTGATAATTTCAAGAATAAGTTTACTGAATATCTTGAAATTGGATTGATGGAATGGCTGGCTACAAACCTGGGAATTAAAGGGATAGAGCTACCAAAAAAATTTGATGCTTCGGCCATATTCAGCCTTGCGCTTCAGGTGATGGGTATCACCAAAGTTCACATAAAGGAAAGAGCGGTAGCCATGCTGGGTGAACGAAAAGTTTCGCTGCTGGAAAAAGCAGGTGGTCTGATTTATCGGGTTTACAACGAAGGACTTGGCGTAATTTGGGATATGATTGTTGAAAAGCTCAATGATTTTAAAGAACTGGTTTGGGATGCCATCAAATCGTTCATCCAGAAAAGTATCATCGAGGCAGCATTGGTATTCATTCTGAGCCTGCTCAACCCGATTGGTGCATTTATTAAGGTATGTATGGCAATTTATGATTTCCTGATGATGCTGATAAGATTCAAAGCCCGGATTATTGAACTGCTGGATACCATATTGAGTGCCGTTATGAATATTGCATCAGGAGCAGTAGAAAGTGCTGCAGCAATGATTGAAAAAGCATTGGCTAAATCCATTTCAGTAATCATTGGTTTCCTTGCCGCGTTGCTTCATCTCAATAATATTTTCGCTAAAATAAGGGAGATAATTACACGGATTCAGAAGCGGGTTGAAAAAGCATTGGATTGGGTAATAATGAAAGCGTATTCTTTGGTTGGAAAATTTGTTGAAGGGGCTTTAAATCTGGAAGATAAAGCTACTGCGATGGTGGAGAAAGGGAAACAGGCGGTAGTTGGTGCCGGCAAGAAAGCTGTGAGTGCAGTTTTGGGCTGGCTGGGATTAACCAAAGAATTTACAGCAGCCGATGGCAAGCGCCATGAATTATTTTTCCAGGGGCAGGGGGAAAGTGCGGTATTGATAATAAAAAGCGATCCAACTTCTTACACTAATTTCTTAAATAGTTATCTGGACCAATTAAAAAAGGATGCCCAGGAGTCTGAAGTAGATCCTGTTACCGGGAAAACGAAATCAGAAGTTATAACAGAAGCGAAAGTTGTAGCAGGCAATATCGAAACAGAAAAAAAGAAAAAAATTGCTGAATATGACGGAGCTGATGATAAAGCAAAAGAAACAAATAAAAAAATGGCAGTTGACACATTGCTGACTAAGCTGGCCACTCTATCAATTCCGTTATTTGGTCTTGCAAAAGACAAGCCGAAGGATAACGAGATTGTTGTTCCGGCTGGCGCCAATACCAATGATTTCGCAACAACCCAGGAGGCTAGGTTGATATGGAATACACCGAAGGTTAAAGGAAATGGCTCAGGCCCTGATACAAGCGCCAAACATGCAGTATACGATAAAATAGATTTCAGGCAAAAAGGTGGTGGCAGTTATTATATAAGAGGACATTTGATTAATGATAATCTGGGCGGACCAGGAAAATGGAATAATATGACAGCATTATCTAGGACGGCCAATCATGAACACGAAGAAAAAGTGGAAAGTAAGGTAAAAGCAGCATTTAATATAGGTGCAGTAGTTCGTTATAAAGTAACTGCCTCAGGTAATCAGAATGTGAAAAAGGTAACTGCTGCTGATAAAGATAAGTTTCCAAAAATAGCTGATTTTGCTACAGCATTGCCTTATTTGGAGCAAATAACGGAAGCTGAATCAAAAATACCTACAAGCATTTCCTGTGAAGCTTATACCATGAAGAAAAAAGGAGACGTTTGGGAAGATGATAAAAGAATTGTTACTGATACCATAACCTTTACTGTAGGAGATTATGCCGATTATGAATTAGGCAAACTAGGTGGAACAGTGACTTTAGACCTTGACAAACTAAAAGATGAAGCTAAAAAGTCGGATCTCACATTTGCTCAGTTCAAAAATCAGGACAAGATACATGAGAAAAGTATTAGATTGCTTGATGATGCAAAGGTGAGTGAACTGGAAAAGATATTCACTGAAAAGGAAAGAGAAAACTCGAAGAAAGAAGAATTGTATAGAATTTCTGATGAAATAACCACGTGGATTGCATTTTCTGCTGGACGGGCATTTTATAACATTAAAACAGATGCGGCTTACAGCGAGGTAGAAAATGCATTTAATACCAAACAAACCGGATTACGAAATTGGGCTATTGCTGCGGCTAAAACCAAAGCAGTAAATGCACAGCCTGGGGCATTTGCAAACATGAACTGGCTTGATTTTAAAATAGCAGAAAAGATAAACTTTAAGGCTGATGCAGATGAAACATCTGAAATAGCCAAAATAGAAATAGCATTCAGAAGTAAACAGTAAATAAACAGATATCTGTTAATTGAAATATCAAAGCTTAAAAATAAATCATGAAACCTACCATATACCGCCGCGTTCGCCGTCACCCTGCCAGCAGGGAGGCAGCATCTTTTAATAAAGACAAGCAACAAGAGCAATCGTTCTTTGGTGAGACTTCGCACGATCCTTTCTTTAAAACATCAAATGGTATGACTGCTGAGCAAACTGTTCAGCGTAAAGCTTCCGGTTCAGTAAACGAGACTGCCCAAATACATCGGATGGACGATAAAAAAGAGGAAGACAATAAAGTACAACTGAAATCTGAAGAAGAAAAAGATAAAGTCCAGAATAAGGCTCAGAATCCGGATGAGGAAGATAAGGTTCAGAAAAAGGAGGAGAAAAAGGAAGAAGATAAAGTAATGAAGAAAGAAGAGAAGGAAGAGGAGAAAAAAGAGGAACGGAAATTGCAACGCAAAGAATCAGCCACTTCTTCACAGGCCACTTCGGGCACTTATATAAGTTCATTGCAAGGCAAGGGTAATCCACTGCCTGCCCAGACCAACGCTTTCTTTTCTTCAAGAATGGGCTATGATTTCAGTGATGTAAAGGTACATACGGGGAAAGAGGCAACCGATTCGGCAAAAGAACTGAATGCAAAAGCCTACACATTGGGTAATGATGTTGTGTTTAATGAAGGACAATACAATACAGAATCAGGTGAAGGGAAAAAACTAATGGCACATGAGCTGACTCATGTGGTGCAGCAAAGTAACGTTGATCGTAAAAATAAAAATCTTGTTCAGCAGTCAACCGGATTGCAAATGCAAAGGGGATTTTGGGGAACTGTTTGGGGAGGAATAAAGAGTATTGGGAGTGCAGTTGCAGGTGGTATTAAATCGGTTGCAGGCTGGGGGCTGGACGTTTTTAAATCGGCAGGAGCCTGGATATGGGATCTGGTTACATGGTTGCCTTCAAGAGTTTGGAGTTTATTAAAACATGTGGGCAGTGGGGTTTTAGGTACCTTAAACTGGATATGGACTGGCATTACAGCTGGATTGGGACACGTTTGGGATGGTGTAAAAGGATTGTTTTCTTGGGCGTACCAAGGAGTTGAAGGTCTTTTTAACTGGATATGGAAGGGAATTAAAGGTGGTGCTAAATGGGCATATAAACTGTTACATGGAGATTTTAGTGGTTTTTGGGATGGCCTTGCAGAAGCTTTTTCCTGGCTTGGCAAAGGAATAAAGGGTTTTTTCGTCTGGGGATGGAAAGGCCTTGAAGGTTTAGTAATTTGGGGATGGAAAGGTATAACTGGAATTTCTAAATGGATATGGGATGGATTTTTAGGAGGCCTTGCGTGGATAGGCAGATTTGTAGCTAAGATTCTTGATCTGATCGGTGTAGGAGAGTTGTGGACATTGGCAATGAATTTATTAAAATGGAGCACAAGAAGTTTAACAGGTATAGAAATAGCTGAAGCCAGAAAGGTATTTGCCGGAAGTATCAGCTATTGGCAGGTTCGCATTGATGAAAAGTCATTGATTGCTAAAATAGGAGCATGGTTTAGTGGTTCTGCAGGAATGGGCGTAACCACTGCAAGTACCATCAATTTTAGTAAAAAAATCAGCGCAGCGCCAGGGAACGCAGATATGAGATGGCTTATCCATGAATTGACACATGTTGCACAATATACAAATGTTGGACTGCAATACATGGGTGAAGCTTTACATGCACAGGCAACCCTTGGCAAAAAAGCATATGATTATAATGAAGCCGATCTGGCAAGTAAAAACCTTGCTGATTTTAACAGGGAGCAGCAAGGAGATATAATTAAAAATTATTATGCCATGGTTTTATATGGAAGTACTCCTTATGCTGCTGATTATCTTAAAATGAGGAATCAGGCAGTTAGTGGCAAATTTTAAGGTTTTTTATTTAAATTGCAGTTGTATCAAAAACTTAGTGCGGTGGTTATTGTATCAAACAAAACTGTAATGATATATAAAATTGATATTCAGATATATGCAATAGTTATTGATGTGCAACCTGACAATGATGACCAACACGTCTTAGAATAATATATTTCAAGTTTCAAGTTGAAAAATGATTACAAGTAACGAGCATGATTCACATGGAAAAATTGAATTCCTTATTCTACCTACTTTGTGTTTTTCTGTCGATTTTCGTTTTTCAGGCATTTTACCCTGCTCCTTTTCCTACGAACAGTGATAAGCAAATGCTTGCAAAGGCAAATATGTATAATCTCCAATTCCCACAGGAGAAAATATACCTGCATCTTGACAGGCCTTCTTATTGGGCCAACGATGATATCTGGTTTAAAGCCTACTTACTGAATTCTCCAATTCCCGATTGTAATTTGTATGTTGAGCTGTTGAATTCTTCAGGAACTGTTCTTCAGAAGAAAATGTATTGGGCTCAAACCGGACTGGCTTATGGCGATTTCCACCTTGAAGATACCATTTCCAGCGGGGTCTATCAGATGAGAGCCTATACCAACTGGATGCGAAATTTTGACGAGAACTGGTTTTTTCGTCAAAATATTGTAATCTGGAATCTGAGTGATAAGGTGATTGGTCAGGTTTCCAGTTCTTTAAATCAGAATGAAGTTGATTTTCAGTTTTTTCCTGAAGGAGGAACTTTTATTGCCAACCAGAAAAGCAAAATGGCTTTTAAAGCCAATGATAAAAACGGGAAAGGATTGGATGTAGCTGGCAAAATTGTTGATGATTTGGGGAATGAGGTGGTTGATTTCAAAAGTTATTTCAAGGGAATGGGAAGTTTTGTGATTCAACCGCAGAAGGGTCGTAAATACACCGCGAAGGTAATCATCGCTGGTAAAATTGAACTGAATGTTGACCTTCCGGCTCCACAAGCCGAAGGGTTAACCCTGGCTAATCCGTAAGTTTTATTCTCCCAATTATGAATCTCAGTTGCCTTAGGAAATGAAAAATGACTTCAGAAGTACACTTTACTGGAATCCAATCGTACGAACTGACTCTCTGGGAAAGGCAAGTATTTCCTTTTACAACAGCGACCAAACAGGTGAGGTGCAGGTTGTTGTGGAAGGAATCACTTCAGATGGAAAATTATGCAGGGGAACGGGTAAATACACCGTTGCTCATTAATCAATAACAGAAACTTCCGTGTGCTGGTCAAACCCGATTTGCGAACGGATCGTTTTATTTCGGATTACCTCAAACAGTATTTTGTCGTTGTTCGAGCTTGTTTGTTTTATTGGGTGGTACAAATGATAGCAAATTGCCGCCCATTTCAAATTAATGCGTTTTACTCCTGAATGCATCATTCGCATTGCAATGTCCGAATCTTCGCGCCCCCAACTGGTATATCGTTCATCGAAACCGTTAATTCTAAGCAGATCTTCTTTCCAGAATGCCATATGGCATCCTCTTAACCTTTTGTAGGTGTAACCGGGGCCTGTTATGATTTTATGAAGAAAAGGGATGCGGATGGCATTTCCCCGTGACTTAAGTCCGGTTGCCCATATTGGAAATTTATACGAGCCGTTTTTCATCGTTTTGGCCGTTTTTTCAACATCAAGAATGACCCTGCTTCCACAATAAAAACAGTTCGATTTGGCGAATCGACGATGGTCGCTTATAAAGGCCGGGTGCAGAATTATGTCATCATCAATGAAAATAAGGTAATCTCCTGACGATTTTATAATCGCGTTGTTTCGGCTTCGGGAAAGTCGAAATCCCTGGTCTTCCTGCCGAACATGAATTAGCAGAACGGACAGTTGTATCCTGAATTTCCCGATCAGTTCCGCTGTCTCTTTTCCTGAACCATCATCGGCCACAATAATTTCATCCGGAAATTCTTTTAATTCAGTGATGCTTTTCAGGCAATGGAACAAGTACTCCGGCTTGTTGTAAGTGGAAATGATGAGACTGATCTTCATTGTTTAAGCGCTGTTTGTTGCGTTTCGCTGAACAGGAACAAGCTGTAAAAGAAAATAAAGAAACTGATGCCCATGTGTGCTTCAAGGTTCGAGTCGGAAAAATTGGCGATGCCCAGAATGAGCAGCAACATTACTGCCGGATAATATTGCTGTTTGTTTGTCAGGAACAATGGATAGGTCCATGCGAATATTACCCAGAGAAATCCAAGAATACCGAATTTTACCAGGTAATTCAGGTATTGGTTGTGTGAACTTCCATAATGTTGCGGATCGAGTTTCGATTGATTTTTCTGGTAGGCATTAATAAATTCCTGTTTCCAGTTTCCGGTGCCAACACCAAAAAGCGGATGTTCGCGGACAATGGTTGTCGCAGCTTTTACAAATTCAATCCGTTGAGCCAACGATTTCAGATTTGGATCGCCGGTTTTAAAATAAACATCCAATTCCCAAATTGTTTGATAAATGCGCGGATAAAGTGAAAAAAAGCGTTTGGTGTAAATATGATTGGCAATTCCTTTTTCAATAAAATGAATGTCTTCTTGAGTTAGTTTTGACAACCCAACAGAGTCTTTTGTCAGGCCTTTTGAGGTCAGGTAACGGATCAGTGTA